>JAABUQ010002962.1_pt1 | contig 32220 bp, 18 predicted proteins | sample 5560001 | NCBI WGS metagenome assembly JAABUQ01 (sample SAMN10711888, study PRJNA513371) | rock metagenome | isolation source: Antarctica rocks | place: Antarctica: Victoria Land, Finger Mt nord | collected 2015-12-18 | reverse complement strand
CTTCTCATCACCGTGGCGGACTAGGAGGGGGGGGGGGCGTAGGTAGCTACTGAGCATGTCGAACGGCGAACTGCGAGAGTGGAGGAAAGAGGTTGCTGTAGCGTGGGGAACCGAGTGCCATGTCTCTAGATCGGCTCGGATTGAAAATTGTACCTGTAGGCAAGGCATAAGGGTTGGGTGTGGTACACCGAAGACCTCCCAAATAAGTCTAGCGATTTTCCAAGGAGTATCAAAAGTCTGTTATCAAAACTTTGGTGGTAAGTAGGCAGGTATTGCATTGGAGATTTTTCATGGCAGAATTTGACTGGTTTTTGGACAAAACGGGTGTAAGAACTACAGGTATATTCACCGCTCCGCTCTGCGTTTGCCCTCTCGCACCCGGTGACTGAGTCTGAATATTATGTATTGGGTACCTATGCCTGTGAAGGCCTCGAGGATCGTGTCTATCCGAGCCAGCCATCTGTGTCCTACACATGTACATCTCTTTCCTTGAATACAACCACCCGCTATGCCGAACTTCCTCCCAATGCAAGAAGCCCATGCCTTCCAAGGAAGGGGTGCCACCAACGCCTTGCTATGCTCGTAAAACATTAAAGTCCCTCCAGCAAAGAAATCAAAAAGCTCCTCTCCAACCAGTCACCCAAACCGAGGCAATCAAAATTACTCAGCCACTCCTAGCACTCAAGCTGCAGTCAAAGTAATAGGCGGTCCCTGCATCGGCAGCTCCGACATCGTAGTCGCAGTATCGTGCGTGTTTGGCTTGCTCATCTGAACACCTGGGCCGGCCTCCTCGTCCTCGGCGTTCTTTTCTGCCGGCTTCTTCCCGAGCACTTTCGCAGCTGCGCGTTTCGAGAAACGCTTGGTAGGCGAGAAAACAGCAGCGGAGAGGGCAGCCCACGTCTTAGCGATAGGCTCCCAGAGGAAAGCTAGAGTGGCCATGGCTGGTCTTGCGAAGAGGGACCAGGTCTTGCCGGCGAAGGCGAAGAGTGCAGCGGCGTACTTGTCAGGGATGCAACGTAGCACCATTGCCCAAAGTAGGCATGGTAGAGCGCAGAGAATGCAGATAGCCCACTGGGTAAGATCGAGCCTCTTGATCGAGAACGCAGCGCCGCCCACGAATACAATCAGGACTTGCCCGGCTACCATGATGATGTTGATGACAATGAAGAAGTAGTTTTTGTGGACGCCTTCGAAAATGTTGAGCTTATTATCTAGCCGGCGGTTGTTGAACTCATTGAAAATCTGCATCCAAACGAAGGTATTGAAGACAATGGTATCGAGCTCCAATTGTAGATATGTGTCGGTGGTGGAGTAGCGTAAGATGGTGGAGCCAGCGAAATAGAGGACGAATGTTACGACGAGTTGGTAGACAGCTTGACCGAGAATCATTTTCCACATATTGGTCGTGATCAGAGGCGCGGACTTGGGGGTGGGTTTACGGTCTAGAATCTCCTCTGTAGGAGCATCCGTGGCGAGGGCCAGCGCAGCGAAGGTGTCCATGATCAGATTTACCCAGAGGAGCTGCACGGCGCTGAGGACAGAGTGCATATTTGGGGATGAGACAGCGGAAACGAAAGCGAGGGTTACGGCAGTGATGTTGACTGTGATTTGAAATTGAAGGAATTTGGCCACCGCATCGTTGACGGACCGACCCCACATGACGGCTTTGACGATGGAGGAGAAATTGTCATCCATCAGGATAATGGCGCTTGCCTCTTTAGCCACTTCGGTGCCGGTAATACCCATTGAGAAACCGACGTCTGCCATTTTCAAAGCAGGGCCATCGTTGGTACCGTCACCAGTGACGGCGACTGTTTCGCCGAGGGTTTTGAGGTGAGAAACTAGAATGCGCTTGTCATCTGGCGAGGAGCGAGCGAGGACTTGGAGGCGAGGAAGCATTGAGTCCATTTGGTCATCGGGCAATTGCCGGAACTCTGGGCCTGTCATCACAACGCCGTCGTCTGTCAGGATACCGCACTGCTTCGCTATTGCCCGGGCTGTTATCACGTTGTCTCCAGTCACCATTCGAACGACAACACCAGCATTCTGGCATTGCTTTACCGCTTTCGAGACGCCGTGACGTAGAGGGTCTTGGATACCCAACACACCGAGAAGCGTCATATCGTGGAAAATGTCTTCGAATACGGCTGTAGAAGCATCATCATGCTGAGCCCGAACACCAGCGGGTGGCCACTCTTGAAAGTCTTTATACAGCATAGCGATGGTGCGAAGTGACTGTGTGGCAAAATTGTTTATGCTTGTCGTGACCACGGCCTTGGATTGCTCCGGGAGCTCGCGCACTCGTAGCTCCTCTGCTGAAACATCGACCAACTCCGATGTTGCCTTCTCGAGCAGGATCTCGGCGGCGCCTTTGATTAGTAGACGAAACCCGCCGGACGCAAGTCGGATAGCAACACCCATACACTTGCGGTGCGAGTCGAAAGGAATGAATTGAACGACCTCAGTCCCAGCGCGTTCCTCGGCGACAGGACCCATTCCAAGTTGCTCTTTGGCCATGGTGAGAATGGCTGTTTCTGTCTTTGAGCCAATGAACGTGAATCTGCCGTTCTCTTCTCCTTCGAATGCGGTGGAATTAAGGGCACAGGACTGAAGAAAGAGGATCCTCGCAGAGGATGATAGACGCTCAAAGGCAGTGGCAAATCTCATGAGCTTCTGCCCATCGTGAACGTTGTGTTCGTTTTCCGCGTTTCTGTCGAAGATGGTTCTAGAATCGATCAGGCCCGCAACTACTGTCATCTTGTTCTGCGTCAAGGTGCCTGTCTTGTCCGAGCAGATGGTTGTAGCATTGCCCATGGTCTCGCAAGCACGAAGATGCCGGACGAGGTTGTTTTCTCTCAGCATTTTCTTGGTAGCGAACGAAAGAGCGAGCGTTACAGCCACAGGTAGACCCTCTGGCACAGCAACAACAATAATAGTGATAGCAACGATTAGGATACGCAGGAATTGAGACCCCTTTAGGGCCGGAGAGGCAGTGTTAGAAGAAAGTCCTGCGATGAATCGGATGGTCAAAATAACGAAAAGGAGGCCAGCGGCTGCTGTCCCAAGATATCCGATCCAATTAGCCATGCGAGCAAGTTTGACCTGTAGAGGTGTATCCTCATTCTCTGTTTGCAGGGACGTCATCACTTTCCCGTGGCTGCTGTTGACGCCGACAGAAGTGACGAGGTAAGTCCCCACGCCTTCGAGGACCTTGCTGCCGGATATAATGAAAGGATCCAATTTTGACGTAGCAGTGCCCGCTTCAATCGCTGTCGAGACTTCTGGACCTCCGGTCTTCTTCATCGCATCTGACTCTCCAGTAGCTGATGATTCATCGCATCGAATGCCGTGGCCGCCTATCAGTATTCCGTCCGCAGGGATTGAGTCACCAGCTTCGAGATGAAGGACATCGCCGACCATCACGTCGAATATGGAAACCATAACCGATTTGCCGGACCGAATGGCCTTCACTTCTCGGTCTTCCTTTTTCGCATTCAGAACAGCAAATTGCTTTTCTCGCCTATAATCGTTCAAGCCTGTCACAAGGACAACGATGACCACAGCAACTTCAATCGCAACACCTTCGACCCAGTCCAGGGATGGGCCATCTCCGGGCGCTGGTTTTTGCCCGACGGCCTCATAGATACCGAGCGCTAGTGAGATGACTGCGGCAATTGTAAGGATGTTAAGGACTCTATCGTTGGCAGCATTGAAGAACAATCTCCATATGCTGGCAGATTTCTTGATCGGTAATCGGTTGTCGCTGTATATTCGCTTCCGGTCGTGGTATTGCCCCCTGATCTGTTGATTGCCAGTAGATATCCGCTCCACCAGCTTCTTGGTCTTCGACGCTTGTGTTGCTTCTTCGAAGTCAACGTTCCTTATTGCCGACGTCTCATCCATGCTCAAGCCAGCCACAATATCCGTTTGTAATCCTCGCTCTAGGCCCTGTATCCCTCCAAGCGCTCTGTACGCCGCCAAAGACTTTGGATTCAGACATTTGTTGAGCTGGCCGGGGGAATAGGCGAAGGGGTTGTTGGCTCTCTCAAAATCTTTCTCGTTGCCTTTATCAAGTCTTAAAGCATCTTCCGTGGTCAAATCATCCCCTTCAAATCGCAACCTTAAGGTTCCAACATCCGAATTTGTTCTTGACCTCGAGCTCTCCTGCCACGAGTTGAATGAATCTGCTCTCGATCGCAAGGTATCGCCATCCAAGCTTTTCGAGGTGGGTGAGGGCGGTATTTGAAGAGTGAGGGCGTTGTCTGGGGATAACATCTCTGAATCGGATGGGGCATGTTGGTGAATCTGGTCCAAAAAGTCAGCGTGACGCAGGATCGGAGGTCCTTTAGGATGACTGACTGTAGTCTGAAGTGATATCGGCGGGGCAAGTAATCGATTAGAGGTCATAGTAGAAACGCGTTCCACTAAAAGTGGTCTTCCAAATCGGTTGACCTTTTTCCCACGTCCAAAAGAAGAGCAAAAGTTTGACAGGGAGCGATGAAGAAATGTGCAAGCATGGAGAGCATTGCAATGATTTATACAAGTATATTTTCAAAGGAGTGGATAGGCCTCAGAGCGGCCAAGAGGGTGAGGGCTGTGTAATAGTTTGCCCCCCTTTTTAAACACTACGGAAGCTGAGGAAGTAGCAAGATCTGGGGCGGAAGGCCGACTTGGTGACATGCCCTTTGTTAGACGCTGGGCAGATAGCAAGCCAAGCGTTGGCAGAGGTTGGCCCCTGTTCCGAGACTGGAGGAAAGAGGTCACTGGAGACGCTGGCTGGGGAGCCTCCTGAACTTTGGTCCCAAGTGGGCGCTTTCTACACAATATGCGCCCCTAAGATTAAGCATGCTCCGAGGTATGCACTGTCGATCATCACACTAAGATATAATTTACTTTCTCTCTTCAGCGGCAAGATCCAATCCTTTCATTTTCACTCACCAGAGGAGTAAGGTACACATTACTCCGTGCCTACGAAACATTTACAAAACGCTTCACCCTTGTAATGTCTCGCATATATCTTGCATGAAGATACGCCTGTCATGCATTTCCAAAGTGGGAGCCTGAAACATCGCCTGCTGTTTCTAAATAAAGGCTGAATATGACCCATCACAGAAACCTTTTTACGGTCAAATGTGACCCTCTGCCTAAAGCTGACGCCTTTGGGGTATGCGCTTTCTTGTGGAATACAAGCATTTGGATGACCACATCAAGTGGTTTCAAAGGGAGGTTGAGGACATAATCCACGCGTCTGAGCCTCAGTGATAGTCGTCGCCTCTCTTGGCTCTCGGATGCCATCAGACATTGCACTTGGGCGCCGAGCACCGAAGGGCCAAAGCAGTGACATCACACCTTGGCCACGATTCTCTCCTTCTCCGAAAGAGATTGTCCCCGCAAACACTGTAAATCTTTGATTGATGCTGGGGCTGGAGGGCGATGAGGAAATCCTTAGCGCCGACTATTAAGTGTAGCTCGCAGCCTCCCGCAGCATAGCCACCCTGCGCCACATATCAGAGTCTCATTCTTGCGCGTCTCTTTCTACCTCCGCACCGCTCCTTGCTTTGTCAACCTCACGTTATCCTGCTTCGCGCTATAGTACGCATCCGTTCGTTCGGAAGCTCGACAAGCCGAATACGCTGCGATGGTGACGGATCATCTGCGCTATTGAAAAACTTGATGACAATCTTCTTGACAAACACAGGTTGGGTTTAGGGCTGTGTGGATGTTGCCTATTCGCCTCGCAATAAATTCCACAAACGATTTCATTAGGCAGCCCCGACTGTTTGGTAACTCAGTCCATCTGAAGTTGGCGCGAGGAAACCGCCGAGGCATAGCCTTTAGAGGCGGTTCTTGAACTACCGCTCCCTCATCCCGCTTGTTGGGTGTCTCCCACTGTTTCTGCATAGCTTTCATTCAAATTTTTCTTAGTCATATTGATTCTGTGTCTCGTCTTTAGGGTATGCGTCGAACAATCTTCTCATCATAGCCAGACCCCAAGAGGTTCGATCACCATCCTTGCTGTCGTCTCTGTTCTCCCATCACACTAGTCCTATCGAAATCATGGCGGCCGGGCTCCAAGAAGATCGATTACTTCACTTTCGCATTGCTTACCCTAACATTCTGTTAATCAAAGAGGCTCGCGACCATGCACCAAACACCTTCTAATCTGCGAGGCGAGCGTGCTTCCAAGCCGATTCGGGATCATTTCCAGGAAACGACCACGGAATGCTGGTCAACCCCATGAGGAGATGAGTTGAGTAGGAAACCACATAACACGACTCTGACGACAAGTTTGGGCGAAGCCATGGCCGATGCACAGCGCAAACACACTCTCTTGAGCGAGAGCCCCGGAATAGTGTTGAGCTGGGCAAAAGTAAAACGGAAATTGCAACAGGTCGAAGAAGTATCTACGAGATGGCGATGGAATTGCATGCCTGACTTAACAGGGTAAAAGACTAGAATAACATGAGCACTCAAATGATGATCAGAGTTTGCAGGCCCGGCAATGCCACAGTCCCCATCTATGACATCCAGACACCAAAAAACTGATCAGCATTCCTACAAGACACAAATATACCCAGATTCCCCTGTCTCAACGCCTTCAAACAATCCGGCCCACGAAAAAGACCCCAAATACCAAGATGAAACCCTGAGAAACAACCCATAGTATACCCCCAAACAAACACATTGTGCCCGCACATCCTCAGCCGCTTCCAGCGCTGTCCCATCACTCCACACCAATTATAATCCCAATGTCCCAGTGCCCAAGACCCCAGCTCTTTCAAACACCAAATCCGTACCAGCCTATCCACCCCAGACCAATCACCCATTTTTAAGCCCCACCCAAAACACCATGACCAATCTCTTAAAGGCCCCCAAGCGTACAAACGCCAGTCCGACTCCGCGTCGAAACGCTCAATCTCCGTGACACCGTCCCGAAGAGTCAAACACACTCGGATCCCCATCCCACGTCCCATCTCATTTCCCATACCTCGAAAACCGACTCTCCACCCTCCCCCACCCCTCTCTCAACTCCTGCACGCGTCGGATATACATCGTCCTCTACCACCACCCGCACCGTTAGCCCTTTATCCTCTTACCCCTTTCCAAATGCCCCAATCGAGACAAAAAAAAAAGAGGGTAGGTGACTCACAATCCCATCCAACCGCTTCCAATCCTCGCAGTCCTCGCTCGTGCGCGCCATTACCTGCGCGAGGAGAGCGCAGGAGTCGCCGTAGGCGAGGATGGCGTAGTCGTAGTCGGCGATTTGGTCGGCGTGGACGGCGTCGTTGGCTTTGCGGAGGGCGCCTTCGAGCATGGCGCGTTTGATTGGTTCGGGGGGGAGCATTGTGTGGTGTGGGTTGTTGATGGGGGGGTGAAGGGAGGGGGAGAGGGTGGAGGGTGGTTCTTGGGGTGTTTGTTGATGGGAGGGTTACTTTTGAGGGGAGAAGGGGCTGGCTGTAGGAGGAGCTGGGTATTTTCTGATACCAGAAAATCTTGCGGAGGGAGATTGATTTAGTTGTAGAGGGCGCTGGATGTCTTTTGACAGAGGATGGAGAGTCCTGATGACGTCTGAAAGGAAGTATGGGTGTGGTGATGAGGTATGTTGGTGGAGAGGCTGTGTTGGTAGAGGGGCCGAGGGGGCACAAGTAGTTGAAACAATGATTATGTATCCAGACAGAAACGAGCACAGTTGCAGCAAGAAAGACCAATTCCTGATGTGATGGGCACGGTACGGGTGGACAGAGGTGGGGTCTGGGGAAGAAGCGAACGCATGAACGAAGGAGGCCAGTCCGTTGAATAAAGGATTAATTTTTTTCGATGACTGTTTTTCTCGATCTCAACCTGTTCCCGATTCATACCAGCCTTACGTGAATTGTTGGATTTTAGGTGGACATTATTTCCGTCCACGCCGCACGTGCAAAGGTTTTGAGATCTTGAGGGTCCACTTGGCACAAGGATGGCAGGTGAGGTGGGGTCTATTTGGAGAAGGAAGCGATTTGAGTGGGAGGCCTAGATGATCCCGCATGCGGGCTGCCTATTCTTCTCTTATTGTCAGATGAATTAGCAACATCATGCACGGGGAGACTCGTTTCGATTTCGCAGGGCCGTGCGATATGAGTGGTTTCTTCAGACCTCAGACTTCAGAACGTGGAGAATTGGGTTTCGTGGTTGTCGATTGCCAGGTGTGAAGCATGAGGCACAGCCAGCTCTCGAATCTCGCTGGCGGACTTATAGCGTTGTCCTTGTTAAATAACGTCGACCTTCTTTGGGAACGGAGCATTTCGCACTTCGCGTCAAGTGATTATTCAGGATTGATGATATGGTAGAAGCAAGGACAGAGGCACGAAAGGAAGACGTTCTTCCCCAGCCCAAGGGCCCTTATCTCCAGTGGCCGCCAAGACCTGCGGCAAGTTCCTATACAGCTTTTACCAGCAACGAGACAAAGCTTTATATGAACTCGTGGTTCAGATAGGCTCGCATGGTCATCGGTAGCTGCTGCTAGATGATCTTGGAACATCCATAGCCTGCCATAGAGGACCACTCATGTTGTCGTCCGGCCCTATCTCTAACATCTACAGTACCCAACAAATCATTCCCCGCTCTTTGACACCCGGACAAAGCTGCTCCTGGGCTGCCAAAGAAAGACCCAGCCAGAGACTGAAGACAGAATGATCACATTCGACAGTCTCACAAGCTGTTGTCCACAAATTTGATGAGACTTTAAGAAAAAGCTCGACGAAAAATCGCCTGTTCCGAGGCAAATTTCTTGGACAAATCCATCAAGAGAACCTTGTTGGGAATTCCTTCTTTCCCTGTTGCATTTGGTAACATCGTACGCCAAAAGCTTCTCTTCCAGAAAGAAGTTTCGCATATCGGGAAACCATCATGCAATTACAATCACATAATGTCCGCGTTCGCCGTCCATCCATCGAGCTCAATCTGCGCCAAATTCTGCCCACGCAAGTGCTCTTTCAAGCATGTCTTTCTCATCCTCTTCCCTAGTATTGTGTGAGGTTTCAACGAATTTTTTATGCATCTCAGTGACTTCTGGCACAATCAATGACTCAATTTCTAGAGTAGTTGCCTCGTCTGGAAGATTCTGTTCTTGGGCTTGGACTTGTCCATTGGAGCTGAACTTAGGTTTTGTATTCAGGGTGGCGTCAAGAGGATTAGAAAAGCTCTTGGCTCTCCGGTGGACTGGCACCCTTATCCACTTCTCCTCCGAGTTGGGTGCAATGAAAACCACCTCATATTTCCTGGTTGAAAGTAAATTACCGATGACAAGATGGTGGGAGTATCTTCCTAGTGCCTGGTGTGCCTTTGAGACGAGCAGCGAAGAATCCGTCTCAAGCTTGAAGCTGACTATCATTCCTTCTGGGGCCCAGCCATCCACGAGACATTTCAGGAGTTTGGGAACAGGATCCAGGTCGACGACCAATTTCTTGCCTTGGCCAGACGCTCGTTCACCACTTTCTGTCTTGGCGTGGCCATTGCGAACCGTATCGCCGTTGTCCGATGATTGGATCTTGTGCTCAGAGAGCCTATCTTTCGGTAAAAAGAAATCCGACACGGCTGCCGTTAGGTAGAACAGAGCCTTGGGCCCCAACGGCCTCATGAGCATGGCAATTTCCTTTAATTCCCACAGGTATTCTGTGATAGTGGTGAATGAAAGTAACAGCAGCCGGTTGCCCTTCCTTGCAGCATTGTATTTTCGTAGGACGCCCAGCATCTTTTCCTGGTATTCGGGGTTCACGACGACCTCTCCATTGTGCCCTTCCGCCATGAAGTCGAGGAAGCAATTCGTAGAGTGGCTATAGTGCCTTGAATATGGTAGCAAGGAGTATTGACGGTGAAGAAATATGACCGCGTAACCGGCTTCGAGGAAATATTCGGCGGACGTTGCTCCGCGTGTGCCAGCAGAAAAGTTGTCAATGAAGCGTACTGTCTGATTTTCGAGCGGCACTGTGGTTCCACCGGATGTGACCAGGACCACGCTGCGGTTGGATTGAAAATGGTCTGTAATAAAGGCGCTGGCTAGTTTCTTGTGGGATTTCAATGCAGGTGGTGGAGCGTTGGCACGGAAGTAGTCACTTCCATCAGGGTTGGCCATGGCTGCAAGGGTTGTAGCTTGTGGCTTCAAGATGTGCGCGCCTAGTCTTTTGAAAGGCGAGACACAACTGCAGCAGGATGATGGATCTTCAGAGGACAGCTGCACAATGCGGTCCGCCTGTGGAGATTAGCATCTAGATTCCGCGTGGACATAGCTATTAGGATTGTGGGGAAGGCGCGATGGGCGGAGGTACCTCCGAGGGTTTCCAGAGCTAGTTGTCGATCGCCTCTGGCTCCAGAGGGCAACCCTGAAATCAAATTTCACCAAATAACACACGCTCCAGAGACTGCTTCTCTCCTTTGATACCTCATTCGCTCTCACGGAACGTGCATGGCTGGCGAGCCAACTTCTCAAGGTATCCCAGGCTAGCCAACGATCGGCAACGCGTGGCCAGATATTGCAGGAGATTGCAGTGCGTAGACGTGGATATTAACGAGATGATAGAACTTTTCGGCAAGTACGTAACCAGACTAGATCTCTCATCGACTATCGCACTGTCTGTCCTTCTCCCGCCTTATCTACCTACCTTAGCTACAACTTTGCAAATCTTAGGCTCATCGATCGCCTGCAGCTGAAGGCTTGGCCCCCTCCCCCATGACCTGTAGCGTTGTTCGTGATTCTTTTTGCTCTGATCGTCATCCTCTACCCTCCTGCAAGGCCTGGCAAGCGTCCAGTCTAGCAACGGTCGAGAATTTGTTACGTGCTACCATTGCTTGCTTCCTTTGTATCCTAACCCCCATCCTCCACCAACCATCATCAATACTTCACTACCTTTTCTTTCCCAGGAATCTATGCCTCAAGGTTTTGCATGTCCTCCCACTTCGCTTTTGAGGTAATAAACATGCAATCCGAGACTTCTTGTTCGGTGCAGCTCAGAGACGGATGGCAATGACGAAGACTGAGACGGGCAATCCACCATCATATACGTAACGACTCATCGACCAGCATACCACTTCCGGTGCTACATCAAGGACTTCTCGCAACACTGACCACATTGAATCACCTAGACTGCCCCACGTCCAAACCCACCACCACACCTTCCAACCATGTCGGACACTGGCAAGCCCAGAAAATCTAGCAAGTCTGGAAAGCAGAAAGGCGTTGGGCCCTCCTCAGACCAGACAAAATTCGCTGCTCCACCAAAACCAGTTGCTCTAAATGTCGGAAACTGGTCCTCAATGCTGCCTCCGTCGGCATTGAACAGTCAAGATTCACATACTACACCCAAGGTGCCGATCCCACGCTTACGTCGAGAAAGCGATGCCAATTCAGCAAACGCATCGGGTGGGGATAAAAATCGTGTACCTCATGCGTGCGAGCCATGCAGGCACAAGAAAACAAAATGCAGTGGCGACAGGCCCTCCTGTAAACACTGTGAAGACTTCGGTCTTGAGTGCACATATGGAGATGGGAAGCGAGACAAAACCAAGAAGTATGTCGGCTAGAGAATGGCGTCACGTCAAAATTTGCTTATAAGAACAAGGCAGATAGGCAGCATGGCAGGCAGACTGGAAGAGTACGAGAGATTACTGAAAGAATTGAGCCCGGGGGTCGATGAGCACTATCAAGCACGCATTCATGAAGTCCTTGAACGAGTGAGCAGTGTCTGACGCTCTGCGAATACACTATGCTCACGTTGCCCTAGGGGGGACCGCCGGCGGATGAGAAGGCAGTATTTGATGACGGTCTTCGGCAGTCTAGCCCATACGGGCGACCAAAGGATGCACTCTACGACCCGCATGGCGAAGATGATGTCTCAGCTACTGTGGGGTCCACAGAGTCTTTGGACAAGATACGTGAGGACTACAACAAGACTGACGCAACTCGATCAACCGGTTACCATGGTAAAAACTCAGAGCTGACTTGGATCCAGCGGCTCAAGAAGCAGACCTCTCATGACTTGAACGACTCAGACGACGGTGAAGAAGCGGAAGATGAACGGCCCAGTCCGGATGGAGATCAATATCAGACCCCCTTCATTGGTTCTGAGGTGAATCCCGTTAGTGAATCGACATATCACTGTGACGACCTTCCTGTCTTGATCTCCGAGGGAATCGACCCGTTCGAGTCACCGCCTAAAGATGTATCAGATGCCCTCTTCCATAATTACTTGGACACCATTCATCCCGTGTTCCCAATAATCGGGAGAAGCTATTTCATCGAGCAGTATCAACGACATATCACCCAAAGATCTAGTGCCCATCATTGGCTGGCAATCTTGAATGTCATCTTCGCGATAAGTGCCAAATATGCGCATCTCACGCGGGCGGAGTGGAGAGGCAATGAAACTGACCACCTCATCTACTTCACGAGAGCCCGAATGCTAGGCTTCAATGCCGATAGTATTTTGGGCCACGCCGAGATGCAACGCATTCAGATCACAGGACTAATGGCGTTTTATCTCATGGCAACTAGCCAAATCAATCGGTGAGTAATCCCTTGCTTTATGATATCCCAAAAGTCGCTAGAACTAAGCAGATCATGGGCCATGAGTGGTATTGCTATTCGCCAGGCCACAGCTATGGGCCTCAATCTCCGTAATGATGCCAAAAACGTCCAAGATTCTTCCAAAGAGGTTCGCTACCGTATGTGGTGGGCTCTTTCTTCGTTGGAGCGTGAATTGGCTGTTATGACTGGCCGCCTGCCATCATTCCTAGAAGCCGATTGCACAGCGCCAGTGCCACTGGAAGAGGATCCATTGAGCACACAGCATGCGGCTATTCAGCTGACTAGACGTTGGGTAAGTCAAGAATCGAGGCCCAACGAACACGATTCGGTGTCCTCGCCGTCATCGTCCAATTCCCGCCGAAAATCCTCTCAGGGCAATTCCTTTTCGCCACTAACCCAGTCTTCACCTCAAGAGCCAATACCAAATGTTGCTCCGCCTAGTACTGCATTTTACTTCTTCCATCGTACGAAATTGAGTGTATTTACCAGCGAAGTCCTAACCCGACTCTATCGATCCACCGCCATGAACGCATCGTGGTCTCAAACACAGGCCAACATGCTCGACCTGGCTGTTGAATTAGAACACTGGCGTGCTGACTTGCCAGCTGTTTTCGACTTCAGTAGACAGCAACATGATAACCAATGGCTGTGCCAGCGTACTGGTCTGGGCTTTTTCTATTATAGCACCATGATCATCATCAATCGTCCAAGTCTCTGTCGGGTTGATCGCAAAATTCCTAACGAATCCGGAAAAGCCAGAGACATAAATCGATCAACAGCCATGAGATGTGTGCATGCCGCCCTAGATATGCTAAAGCTTATGCCTGATGAGCCAAACCCCGTTGGCCTTTACAAAGTGTCTCCTTGGTGGTGTTTGGTTCATCATCTCATGCAAGCGTCGACTGTTCTGATGCTCGAACTCGCCTTTCGGGCCGACCACATGCCAGCTGAGGTTGAAAAGATATTTGAGTCGGCAAAGAAAGTGGTAATCTGGCTGCGAGCTATGAGCGAATACGATATCGCTGCTGGGAGGGCTTGGCGCATGTGTGACGATATGCTACGAAGAGTCGCTCCAAAAGTTGGGAAGAGTGGGCACGAAGTCCCCAACCCTGGTGTTTCGACAGAAACTATGCTGGACCTTGGCCATATGCAAGACATGACTTTCACAGGCTCGCAAGTGTACACAACTTCTGGCCTTCCTGAGCCTCAGATGCTTTCTTCATACGATCAATGGCCGACTTCTAGCGCGACTGTAGATCCGTTCGAAAGCATGTTTCCTACTCCCAGTGAGATGGATGCTGTGGTGTTTCCTGAGCACGCCATTGACGGTAATCCATCTAACTCAATTCACGGATGGTAGGAAACACGGGCCCATGTCACATCAATTTCAAGTCAGGTGGGGAGGATGAATGCGAAGGGTGTTTGATGCTTTGATTGATCAATTGGCACCATTATAACTGTGTTTTACTCAAGAGATACCCCAACTAAATAGCACTATGGTTCGATGATGACTTATGAATTTCGAATTGTGACGCGAAAGCCACATTCTTTCCACAGTGTTTTCTCACTTCCCTTTTTCGTTTGCCAAGCGTTGTCAAGAATGTATCGACTTCAAACGATTTGAAGATTCCCTATCGTATCTACCACCTGCTCTGTGTTCACAAGATGACGGCATTGAAGCAATCTATATGCACGCTCGCTCTCCTATTGACCGTAGTGGTATCTAGAACGCCTCACGTTCATACCCATCTGGCATTTCATGTGGCAGAGGAGCAAAATCTCGCCCCACCACCACCATGCCTTCGAATAGCGGCCCTCATATCATGGTTCCGGTAGCACAGAGGGGCATAATTCGTCGGGAAGAATTCATCACACAACCTCATCGCCAACATTTGCGACCCTCTATGAGGTCACACCATCTCCATGGGCATTGCCGATTCCAATCACCGAGCAGAGTCAGCTCGTCACATCATATGTCCCTGTAACGACAATATGCCCACTTACGCCTGCATATTCCCCTACCATGATCGTGTCATCAGCTGTGACCAATGACACATTAGCGAACATAACGGCGAGAAACACCGCAGCAGCAATTACTACGTACCCCAGCAGCCTTCTCACTATGCTTCGAAACCGAGACACCACATCCTGCTCGACCAGCTACAGCTCAACGGTAACTCCGATATGCCATACGACTCTTTCGCCTCTCGGAGCACCTCCAATACCGATCACGGCATGCAATCAGTACGTGGGATTCAGTTCAGAGTATGGTTACACTCTGGTTCCATCGAGCGGCACTGGATTGTACTCAGCACAGAATCCTATACAGACGATGACGACGAGCTATCTAGCGCCATGGGAAGCCCTATCGGCTGGTGTTGTGCCGTCCGGGACAGTTGAGAGAGTGGTATGCAGCGCTGGTGCTCGTGAGACGGGGTGGGGAATCTGGGGGCCTGCGGGCACGGAGTAAGCAGGATCGGCGGGTGGAGAAGGAGGTCTGGCGACTGAGAACTCGACGCCCTATTCATCAAACAACTCTCTGAAAGAAAATCAAGGGAAAAGGGCCCTAGCTGATAGGCTCTAGGATACGGCATCTGGGGCGTTAGGGGAAAAGGGGGAGTGGGGCTCTGATTTTTGGCCATTGACCAAAGCAAACATTGCAAAAAATGTGGCCGTTTCCGAGGGCTTCCTTTTAATAATTCCAAGTGTAATTCTGTCAAGGTACAAAGTCATCGTAAGGAAGACGTGTCCGAAATGAAGCAGATTGCAAGTGTTGCTGCAAAGGAATTTGGAGTTCGACATAGAAGGGTTTAGCGTTAGGGTTTCTTTTTGTCCACGAAACCTTTCTCTGCGTCCATCTTACGTACCTTACTTTCACGTCGGAAGCAAACGCTGCTTTTGTCCTAGTCCTGCATCACGAGTGCAGATAACTGTCTTTGAATGCCGTGGTCTGGAGAATAAACTTGCGTAAGTCTGCGTTTGATCACAACCTAAACGGTGCCCTTTTCTCGGCATCCCTTTTATGCATAGTCGTAATTCAGGCATAAAACCTCGCTGCCTCATAGAGCTTTTAACGACGACTTGACCTATTGTTGACTGTCTGACTGAACCCCTGAGGGCATTCTATTAATCCTCAGAGGCGTACTCGGACACGAAGTTGCGGAGTGATCAAGTCCTTCATTTCATGCGGTACGAAGGGCCACTTTGATCCATCTCCCACGGAGCAGCCCGACGACTTGAGGAAAGCCTAGCCTAGATGACGACGTCCTTACGTCCATACTCAAAAGTGATCACGATCAAGGCTATGGGGTGAACCAGCTTCCTCAGCTTCACGCATCAGAAGATAGCGTGCAAACTCTCTGATTGATTTCCGCCGTCGACGTCACTTTCCCAACGGGAGACCTCGCTGCCGCCTCACCGCTTGGCAAGCCCGCCGCCTATGAAAGAGAGGAGGGCAGGGAGGTAACGAATCCATGGGTGCCGTGCGGGCCTGCCCGAGCTGATTTCTTTCCCCACGATGCTACCGTATCACTCCGAACTAGAAACATCGCCAGCGATGAGCGGAGACTCGTCGAGCCAAGTGCCTCAGGGCTCTTACGGCCGTAGCCCCGCCGTACTGACAAAGCGCGATCTCGACAAGGCCCCTCCAAAACCCCCAATGCTCCGTGAGCTAAACAGCCATATGTGCACAGGATAATAAGCTGTGCCATCTCCGCGTGCTTTATCCGAAATGCCAGGGCATGGTCTCAAGTCCTTTTGAGAAATGGTCAAGGTTGGTCTGGTTGAGGCGTCCACTCATCCATTCTCTCTCCAAGAGCTGAACATCGAGCGTGCACGGGACCACAACCCTCACTTTCTCTCGATATTCCCTCCGAGACTATCGGCCACGATCTCGAGTCTCTTGGGTGAGATCATCAGCTCTGCCTGTAATCGTCGATGCACTGAAGCATCGTCACCCAATCTATTATCGGCCGACAACACCATCTCGAGACTCGTCGCCTGGATTGCCTGAATTGGGTGCCTTCCCGTGGTACTTTTGAATACAAGTACATCGAGGTTGCAACGCAGGTCATGCTCAACAGCAGATTCAATAGACACATAGCAATGACTTCTGCGGCCGACTGGAGATAGTGCCCTATTAGGTAGGCATATCCGACAGAGATGACTGGCAATTCTGTTTGCCCTTTGCCAATGCTGGAAATAAATTGTGGAAATCCGTGGTCATGAAGTCAACTTCTTCTGCAAGTCCTTTAGTGCCATGACAACCGCCGACATTTGGACAACAACGAAGAGAAGGCTCTTGGATACCTGCGGACACACTGACTTTCAGCACTCCTCGCCCTGACGCATCCCATGGTGTTTCTCGTCTGCTCTGCTGAAAGTATTTGATTTGAAAGGTATGATTTCATCCTGGCAAGCAGGACAGAGGTTTTCATGACCCTCCCTGTAGTCGCCATCACGTACTCGTGCCGATACATCGTTTCAAAGACTCACTTAGGAGGTGCATCACACTCGACGCACGCAACATTACCATCTACGCCAGAGGCATCAACTCTTCCCACTCTACAAGCACGGCTCCTCATTCGGGCATCCACCAGTCTAAATACATAGTAAGTCCTGTGCTCATATCCTGTCATTTTTGGCTCACTTTCCAGCCGTTCGATCCAAAATGCAACGTGACAGACATTTCTAAGAACCACCCCTTTTGTTTGTACCAAGCCCAGCAATGGCCTCGCCGCCTTCGTCCCCTATACTTCCACCATCAGCCACTTTGCCCTTTACCCGGGTCAGAGGGGACGACCAGGTACGCGAGGACCCATTAGTGCCCCTCGAGCCTCCAGAGAAGGTAGCAGTGACGATGAATGGGAAAGTGTTCAGGCAGCGTGACTGTCAACTGCTTGTGGCCCTCAACCTCTACGTTTCCGACAAGAATGGACAGCCACTTTCAGACCGGACACAGGGCCTACTTGTAAATTGGGCGCGTGACAGAATGGTCGGAGTGAACACTGCCGGGCTATTCGACTGCATTGTAGCCAGCCGCGAACCATTCGAGAAGGCGTGGTACGATGAGGTGGTGAGAGAGGACGTGGTCTGGACAGAGAGAGTAACAGGCCTCATCAAAGCCTTCGATGACGTTTTAACGATGCAAAACGAGAACACCAAGCCGTCGCTGTGGGAGTCTGTCTTGGTCGGAGAGAAGGCGGTGGATGCAATTAAGGGAGCCAAGCAACGTGCTAACCAAGAGTTGCAGGAGGCGCTAGCGAGGAAATTGGAAGTGGCTGTCCAAGAGAGGGACCAGGTAGCAAAGCAATTGGAGGCGGCCTTGCAAGAGCTTAGGGATAGACGGGCAGCCGCCGCTTTGGATCCGGACGGGAAGTCTAATGCAGATGACTTCAACGAGGACGAGAGGGAGAACAGCAGCGAGGTAGCTATCGAGCCGGACATCGTCCATCACAAGGACGATCAACGCAGCGCTGACGATGAAGACAGCGATGATAAGGATGCTGAAGCACCTACGCAACGTGAGAAGGGCAAGGGGAAGGAGATGTTTGAGGAACGGGAGGTCATTGGGCAGCCCTTGGAGACGATTGAGGAAGAAGGGCAGCTAACCCTAACGGACACGGATGATGAAGGGAACTTTGCAGATGAGGAGGACAACAAGGGGAGGCTTACCCTTAGGAGGATGAAGTGAACCTGTTCACCTGCAGAGACTCCCAAGCGCTGGTAGTCTTTTTTTAATATTCACAGTTTGACATGGGTTTTCTTTCTTGTTATTAATACTTGAAGCGGTAATGGACAGTGGAGAAAATTGTTTATAGTATACCTATGTTTCACCCTCTTAGCTGCAATGAAAGGAAGTCTTAATTCACATTTACAGAATCTCGCCGCTTTGCTCTGTTACCAGTCCTCTCTACTGATCCATGCAGAAAGTACATCAGCTGCTATCTCTGGGTATAGATTCTATATTTCAGCAGCGCATCCGCCTTTTCGTGAATACATACACCAGTAGCCTACACCAGCATGCCCACACACTCCATCCAACACAGGCTTTTCTCTCGCGACAACGTAATCTCCTCAGGCCTGCCTTAACACCCCACGCCCCAGCACCGCCAGCCTTCCCCTTCCAAATACATACAAACTCCCCCTTCCCCATCAGCCCAAACCTAACCCACTGATCCCCCCTCAATCCCCCTCCCTAGCTTCATCCAAGCCCCCCCTCCCCCCCATCGCCCTCTCGACCAACCCCCCCCACTCCCTCCCCGCCCTCTGCTCCTCTTCCTCCCCGCTCCTCCTCTCCCTCTCCCCCACCCCAATATCCCACCGCTCCCTTCGACTCCTCGCAACCCTCTCCCTCAGCACCCCCAAATCATCAATATCCAACGCCCAACCCACGCCCCCCACAGCCATGATCGCGAAGGCCACGACGTTGAGGGTGGATAGGGTGAGGGCTGTTAGGGCTTCTAAGGGGCCGGAGACTGCGGGCGCAGGGGTGGGGGATGATGCGGCGGCGAGGGTGGTGTTGTGGGTTGGAGGGGCTGAGGTGGTGGGGTGGTGGGGGCTGGGGTGGGCTGGGGGGAGGAAGTTGGACATGTGGAAGTATTTCGGGGTTGTGAGACGCCGGCGGTGGAGGATCAGGCGGTGGGTTAGGGTTGTGGTTGTGAGGAGGAGGAGGGAGCCTGTTAGGAGGAGGTAGGGTGGTTTGGTGGGGGGGGGTGGGGGTGCTGGTTGGAGGTTGCTCGGGAGGGTTGAGGATTCGGGGGGGAAGGCGGAGGGGGGCATTGTTAATGTTGGCTTAGGAGATTTCAATTGCTCTATCTACCTAGGAATACAGGCTTATCTATATACTCGGCTGATCAATCTAGGCCTTATAGATAATAAGGCATTTAGTGGAGCTGATATACCCTAAGTATAGCCTTTGTTATTCGATATATAGCTTAGTTAATAATAATTTAAAATTATAATACGCTAAACTTACTTTAATTTAATATTATTAAAAAAATTATTTTAATTATTCTCTAATACCCCCTTTTAGGCTTTATAATAGTTTTTAAAATATTATTAACAAATAGTCTATTAAGTTTTATATTTCTTTTTTTGCCTTTTTAGGCTAGCTTTAACAATTAGAGTATATACCTTAGGCTTATTATTATTATTAGCTTTATTAAAAGATCTATTGCTATTTTTTTAATAAAGATTTAATTTATAATTATATCTTTATTTTAAATTAACTCCCTTATTTTATAATACCGAAGTTATATATATTTCGTTTTAGAATATATTATAAGGTTTTCGATTAAATTAATTATTAATTTATTATTTAAATTTATTTTTATAATTTTTACATTTCTTTTAATATATTTAAATTCTTAAAGCAAATTTTTAAAATATATAATTTTTTTATATATTTTTAATATAACGATATATTTAGCTTTAATTTATAATATAATTATAATTAGCTTTTATTTAGATTTTTAACTAATTAATTTATTAACTAGTTTAAAAAGATATCCTATTATAAATTTATTATTATTAATATTATTATATTAAGAAAAGTTGGAATAGACTTGAAAGGTTTTATTATATATAAAATTTAATTTAAATATTATTCCAATTTTAATCGTACTAATTAAATATTTTATTACCTATTTTGCTATTATATAATAATCGTTTATTAATTATATAAAATACTTATTTAAATAATATATTATAAAATTAATATTAAACCGGCTTATTCCGGCTATTTAATTTAAGGCCTTAATAATAAATATATAATTATTTTTCAATTTCTTATTAATAATATATTTAAAAGGTAATTATTCTAATTTTATATTCTTATTTATAATATTTTTAATAATATAATAATCTTTTATTCCTAATTATTTAAATATTTAAGTAATATAGCTTTTTTAAATAATAATTATTATATAATTATTATAATTTCTTAAAATTTTTATTCTTAAATAAAAAGAAATAGCTTTTAAATATTTTAATTTAAATTCCTTTTTAAACTAAACTTTAAATTTATTTATTGCCTTTTTTATATATAAAAATATTAATAAATTATTTATATAAATAACTATAATCGTTCTTTTATTATTAATAAAAATAAAGTTATTTTTTTAAAATTACTTAAAGCTAAAATTCTTTAACTTTGCTATTAATATTTTTCTTTATTTTTTAAATAATTATTTAAAATTATATAAGGTCTTTTCCAAATAATATATGTTATTTATATTATTAATATATTTATAAAGTTATTTTATTTATACTTCTTCTTTAAGAGTTGCTTTTAAAAAAGTAATATTGTAAGATTATAGTACCTAATAAGGGGGGGGTAAGGGCAAGACCCTAATACCCTCGCAGCTATCCTTTTGGCCCGGTAGCCGAACGGTAGCGATCCTTATAATAGTATTAGGCTCTTACCCGAGGAAAAATTTTCTCGATTATCCTAAGCGAGGTTAACGTACAAGCACGGTACTATTACTAAGCCGTCGGGGGATAAATACGCCCCAAGCGGGCCCCCTCAGGAACGTACCTTAGCCGTCGGGGGATAAATATACCCCTAAAAACGGGGCCCCCCCAGGAATATACCCTAGCCGTCGGGGGATAAATATGCCCCAGCGGGCCCCCCTAGGAACGTACCAATTTTTCTACTTCTTAAGAATTCGGGGACGAATTCCTTTAAGAGGGGGGATAATTGTAAGGGTATACTACTTAATAAGGGGGGGGGTAGGGCAAGAGCCTAATACCCTCGCAGCTATCGTTTTGGCCCGGTGGCCGAACAGTAGCGATCCTTACAAATATCGATATTAAAATATTTTATTTCTATATTATATTTTATTCTTAAGGTTAAAAGTATTTTCTAATTTAAAATTTTTATAATTAATAAGAAAATAACATTATAATTTATTCTTTCTATTTATTCGAAGCTTTTAGCAATTTATTAAACTTTATATTTAACGATTTCGCCTTTAATACCTAGCTTAATTAATAATATTTATTTTCTTAAAAGTATTTTATATCCTAATAATAATTTCTTAATTTTTTATATTTTTTTAAATTTTATTATATTTAGTTTTATTTAGAATATTATTTTCTATTATTTTTTATTTAACTTTAAGAATATTTCTTGCTAATTTTTAAAAAAGGTAATATTTTTGTTTTCGATTATTTAAAAAATTTATATAAAGGGAAATCCTCCCTCCTTTATTCCTTTTTGGAAATTATAATAATTTATTAATAAATAAGGTCTTATAAACCGTTTCGGTTAATATTCTAATAATATTAATAATTTTTAATAAGTTTAAGGAGGTATTTATTATATTATTAATATAAATTATAATTTCCTTATTTAGCTTTATATTTAATATTTATTTAATATTTTATTTATTAAAATTAAAGTTAATTATTTTATTAGGTTTAATATTTTAAATATTAACTTTTTTAAATCCGTTTTATATATTAAAATTAAAGCTAATTTCTTTATTGATATTAATATTTTAAATATTTGCTTTTATATTTACGGATTATTTATTTATTAATATATTATTTATTTTATTAGGAATATTAAGAATAATTTTTTTATTATTTTTTATTTTAAATAAATATATTTTTATTAATATTATTTTATCAAAAATAATATAAGCTAAAAGCTTTAATTCTTTAACCTTTTTATTCTATATCCGATATTAATTAGAATTATTATTAAATCTTAGGAATTTATATTTAATACCCCGGAATTTAAGTTTTTATTTATAAATATTTTTATTATATATTTAATAAATATATTTAAATAGCTTTATATAATTAATATTTAATTTTTTTTTAATTTATCTTTTATATAATATTTTTTTATTAAATATTATTATAAAGAGCTTTTCTTTAATATATATTATAAAATTTAAAGTTTCCCTTTAAAAATCTTTATTTAATTTTGAATAAAATAATATTATTTTAATTTATTCGAATAATATTTTATTATTTCGCTTAATAATATTATTTTAATAAAGGTTATATAATAATATCGATTTTTATTAAATATTAGTTTAATCAAAAGTTATTTATATTTACAAATTAATAAATTCTTTTATATTATTTTTATATAAATAATTAATAATATATCCTTTAATATTATTTTTCCTAATATAATCTTTAATATAATTATTAATAAGGCCTGCTTCTTATAAGGGAAGAAAATAAGTAATCATTATATTAATATATTTATTAATAAATATTAAAATATATTTTTTATTATTTTTTATAAAAGTAATATTTTTATCTTTAGCGATATTTATAAATCATTGCTTGTTTAAAAGTATTACTTGCTTATTCCTTATTAATTCGTAATTAAAAATATAGAATTATTTTCCTATAATATAGGCTTTATATTGCTATTCCGGTAATATTATATTTTTAAATTTATTATTTTATTTAATATTTATTTTAATAATTACTTTTGCTATATTCTTTATTAAAGTTATTCTAATATATTTAAAACGTATATATTAAAGCCTTTATAAGGCTAGAATATCCTTTATTCTAAGATTCTTAATATATTTTTAATATTTTAAAGGAGATTAAAGAATAAAATAATTATTATTTATTTTTTAATTTGAAAATAATATTTTCTTTATTTTATTTTTAATATTAAAAAATTTTCCTTTAAACAATATTATATATCCCTTTTTAACTAGCTTCGCTACTGAAATAATATTATATTGGTTATTTAAGACGTAGTATATATCTGTTAGGTCAACTTCTTTATTATTATTAATTATTATAATAATAAAACCTTTTTTATTATTATTATAATAATATTATTAATTTTATTAATAAAATAATTATATATATAATAGGAAATAAAACGCTACCGTTTAAAATAAATATAGATCTTAGCTCTTAAGTCTAAATAAACGTCTGATTTTCTAAACGCCTTATATATTAATTATATTATTAATATTTTTTTAAAATTAATAATTATTTTAAAGTTATATACCTTTAAAACCTATTTTGTTTTCTCCTTATTATCTTTAAAGAGGAGTTTCTTATTTTTTGGTTTTTAATGTTAAGGTATATAATAAATAGCAATATAGAATATAATAACTAGATACAGCTGCTATAATAGTAAAGCGCAAGCTGAACGTAATAGATAGGTAATTATTATTAACTTTATCCTTTAGGAGGATCGAAGAATTAATAGCTATTATTAAAAAAATAAAGGATTTTTAAAGTAATAAAGTAAAACTTTTAAACAAAATAAATATAAAATTATTTTAATAAATTTAATATTAATATAATTTCTAATTATATATTAAAATTTATATAAAATTTATATAAAAATTTATAATTATCCCCCTTTTAAGGTATTAATCTTTAATATTTTAAATAATAAAATAATATCTTTATAAGCTTATTAAAACCCTTTTATTATAAATATTATAAAGTGAAAAGAGTCCTAATATATTTTATACGATTTCTATATATATAATATTTTTATTATATATATATTTATAAATATAATATTTTAAAAACCTTTTAAATTTATAGGAAATATAAAAGAAAAGAATATATAATATTATAATATTTTAAGCGCTATTTAATAAATATAATAATTATAATATAAATATTAATTAGCTTATTATTTATTATTATATATAGCCCCTTTTTCCGGTATTATATCGGCGTTATTATATTAATAATATAATCTAATATATAGAAAATTATAATATTAAAAAATTCTTTTATATATATATATTTTTATAATTACTTTTATATTTACCTTTTATAAATATAATATAAGGTTATATATATTCTAACGGTATTATAATAAATATTAATTATATATAATATTATTATTATTATAACTATTATTATAAGTAAATACTTGTATATACCCCGATAAATAAGTATTATTAATAAAATATAATAATAATAATAATAATTTATTTTATTATTATATAAGTTATTAAAGTTATTTTACTTTTAATATTTTATATATAATTATCTTGAATATTATAATATACTTGAATAATATAAATATAATTAAATCGAGTTATTAATATAATATATATACGTTTATATAATTATAAAAAATATATTATATATATATTTATAAGCTTTATATATTTTTAATACTTTTTATATTAAATATAATTAACTTTTTATTTAATAATAATAAAAATATTATTATAATAATTATATTATAGTTTTTATATATATATTTTTATTATATTATTATTAATATAACGGTATTTATTTTGCAGTTTTCTATATAAATATTTTATATAATATTTTTTATTCTTATTTAACCTTTTAAGTTAAAATAAATAATATAAATATTATTTTATTATTATTTATATTTTCTATAAATATAAATTTTAATATATCTTTTTTATTTTATAATATTCTATTTATTTTGCTTTATTATATATTATTATTATATATTTATTCCGTAGTTGTTATATAATTATAACTAATATATATATAATATATTTTCTCTTTATTTATATTATATAATTGCTACCTTCGAAGGCAAAATTATTTTGCCTTATCTTAATTTTACTTTTAATTATATTTATACCCGGTATTATAAAAGGTATTATAATTTTAATAAATATATAGCCCCTTTATATATTTTCTATATTTATATTTATATTTATATTTTTATATATTAAGGCCGGCGCCTTCGATCTTATCAGGAAGGTTATTAAGGTAATTTTTATTAAAAATTATTATAACTCCTTATAAACCGCAGGGCTAAAAGATTTTATATATAAAATTTTAATTATTAAGGTTATAATTTATATAAAGGAATTATTAAAAAGTTTAAAAATAAAGGTTTATAATAATTACTACAAACTTGTCGCTTTATAAGGTATTTTCGACTCTTTTGCTGTTTATTTGGAGGGGTTATTAAATTTTTTTTTTTAATTATTATATTTAATAATTTTATATAATTTCTATTAATTTTTATAAGGGAAACTTATTATTAAGGGAATAAAGGGAAATATCGCTATTAAAAGGGGTAAGGCTATAAGGCCTAAGGGTATACCTTTAACCTCTTTAATAATATTTATAATACCCGAGGAAAAAAAGAAGGGAGATATAAATTCCGTTTTTATATTAAATTTTATATAGCTTAATTAACCCTTATATAAGGGGATACGGAGATAAGGAATATTAAGGAAGGGAAAAAAAGGGGAACAGAAAAAAAAAGGGGAAATAATTCTAGGGTTATTAAATTTATAACTATTAAGATTATAAAGAAATAGCGTAAATATAAGTATTATAATCGGCGTTATATTATTATTGTTTTAACGTAGGCTTAATATAAGAATAATTATTAAACTTAGCTTTAAAAAGGCAGTATTTTTAAGCTTATTTAATATTAAGGTTAAATAACTATTATATTTTTAATATATAAATTTAATTATTAAATAATATATTTTCTTTATTACTTTTAAGCTTTTTAGAATATTTATAATAAATATATTTATATTTAATAAAATTATTATTTTTTCGTTTTGCTTTTAAAGTTCCGGATATTCTTTATAATATTTCCTATATTTTCTTTATTAATTTATTTATTATATTTTAGGTCTTAATTTTTCTATTTAATTTGATATTATATAACGCCTTTTTAATAGTATTTCTTTAATACCTCTTTTATTTCTTATTTTTATTAATTATTTATCAATTTAAAAAATAATATATATTCTTAATTATTCTCCTATAAATTATAATAAGGTTTTAATAGCGAGATATAAAAGACTAAGTAAATCCGATAAATATTAAGTAATATTAAGCGGTAAGCCTACGTTCCGATTATATTAAATATTTAAAAAAAATTAATAAATTTATAAAATAACTTTTTATTAAAGCGCTTTTATTTTAAATTTTTAATAAATAATAATACTAAATTATTTATAAAGAATGTTTATAGCTTATACTTCTTATTATAATATTTTTATTAATACTCTACTGCTTTCCGATAACTTTTTTTAAATTTAATATAAATAAATTATAGTTTTTCTGCTCTTTTTATTATTATTAATATTCGTTTATTTTTAAGCGTTTTGTCCTCGAAATAAATAATAAGGTTATAATTATAATATATAAAAAATAGAATTGTTTTAATATTTTTATAATAATTATTATTATAAGTAAATTCTATTATTAATAATAATATAGCCTAATTACTTTGTTTATAATTATAATAATTATATAAATATTATTTTAAGGTTTAATTCTATCGCTTTATTATATTATTAATTTAAGGGTAAAACGTAATTAATAAATATTTTTTAATTTTAAAATAGTAATATAATTCGGATTAAAAGGTATTTATAAATAAAAATCCTTTATCGGATATTATATCTTTTAAAAAGCTATATTTAATAATTATATTTAAAAAAAAATCGATAAGCTTTATAACTATTATAATCTTATTAATTAATATATAATATATTATTTTATTATATCGATTAATAATAATTAATATTGTATTATAAATATAGCCCCTTCGCTTATTTAACGGTAAATTAATAATAAAATTTATAATAATTTCTATTTACGGCCCTTTAAATTATAATAAGTTATAAAACTTTTTATATAAATTATACCGTTATATTTTAATATATTAATAGATATTATATATTTTAATATAGCGTTTTATATATATAACAATATTTTTCTATTAATTTTTCTATTATAATAATTCGAACGTTTTTTTTATTCCGAAATATTTAGCCAAAGGGTCGTTATAATACTATTTAAGAAGCTCTTGCTTTAATACTTTATTTCCTAATATATAATAATATCTTTAGGTAATTAAAGTCCTATTAATAAAATCTTATATATTATAATAACGCTTTTATTTATTCCTTATAAACTTTTTGCTAATTAATTATATATTTTTAATAAAGTTATTATTTTACTATAAAGCTTTGATTAGGTTTATAATTTCGATAATATAATTTTTATAAGCCGTTTTTATAATTATATTAACCTTTTATTTTAATATAAATATTATATAATTAGCTTTTTAAAATATTCTTATAATAAATACGTTATATAAATACTCTGTTTATAAACCTTTATCCTATAAGGCTAATTTGATTTGGAATATTAATAATAATTATTTTAAATTATCAAAATTATCCTTATAATTAGGGCGCTATAATAATATATTAATTAAATTTGTTTTCCTAGATTTATAATTAATTTTAAAATTATAAATAATTAAGTTTAAAGCCTATTTAATTTATTTAAAACTTAACTTTTTAATACTTATAAAACCTTTTAAGTTATTATAATCTATTAAAACCTTTATAATATAAGCGCTATTGCTAAGATAGTAACGCTAATATATAAATATATTAATAATAATTAATAACTCTTAATTATAAATTTTATTATTTTATTTTATAAATATTATTTTTTTAAACTAAAAAGCTATAAAATATTATTATTTATTATCTTATAGCTACGATAATATAATAATAATAGCGAACTTAAAGATATCCGTTTCTAAATAAATCCCTTTTTCGAAATCGAAATATATTAATAAAGGTATTTATATAAAGGTTTTATATAAAATATAGAATATTTGTATAATATTCTCTAGCTATTTAAATTCGCTAAACTTTTTACTTTTTTTATTACCTTTTAATAGGTTAATTAAGGGACTCGCCTTTTTAAAATAATTTAAAATAAATAAACAGAAGTAGTTTACGAACTTTAAAAACTATTAAAGTTAATAAAACGACGTTAAAATTAGCTATTATATAATTATTACAATTCTCTTTAAAAATATAAATATATTTTATATAAATATTATAAAACTAAAAAACTTAATTATTATCTAATTAAATTTATATTTAAATAGTTTTATAAATAGGGAATATTATTTCAACCTTTTTAATATTTTATATATATATTATTAATATTATAATAGGTCTTTAAAATAAACTAATATATTATTTAAATATATTATATACGTTATATTAATTAAGTTTATTAAAGCCTTATTAATATACGCTTAAAAAGTTGCTAAGATATTAGCTAAGTTAAATAATATTATTAAATATTCAAAATACCTATATCGCGTATAAAATATAGTCTTTTATTTATTACCCTTTTATATATAAATTTAGTAATATATTTTTATTAGATTTAGCTTAATAAACCTTTTAACTTTATTTAAACAATTTAATATTTTTATAATTAAAAAGAACAAATATTTATTTTTTTTAATTATTATATTTAGATTTTTATAATTAATATATAATTATAAAATACCGTTTTTTTTAAATATAAAAATAATTAATACCCTTATTAGCAATACTGAGGGGCGAATTATCTTTTATATAATTATATTATCGATATATTAATAGAGTTTTTTAAGCTTTAATTTGGAAAGATTATAAATAAATCAGTAAAAAAAATCTTTATTTTTTAATTTTATTATATAATCGCCTTCTTTAAAGATTAATAATTAAAATATTCTATTTTTAAAAAATATATTTTTATAAGCTTTAAACTTTTTAGGTAAAACTACCTCTTCGCTTTAAATATAGATTAATTACGGTATTATATATATTATCCCAATTATTCTTACTAATTTAAAAAGACTTTTATCGAAATATTTTATATTTTTAATTTTTAATTTATTAATAATAAAGGGAAATCTCTATATTATCGTTTTAAAGTCGGTTTATATATAGAGATCTTTAAAACCTGATACCCTAATAATTAATTAAAACCTAATCTAATTTATAATATAAAAAAATAATTTATATTTTTTTAACGACCTTAATTATCTTTTATAATAAAACGAATATAATAAGCCTTATAATAATATATATTCGACTTATTAATTGATTTAGGTATAAGTAGGCTACGATCTTTATATAGAAAATTATATAATATAATTATATATTAGCTAATTAAGTTAAATATTAATTTGTTATTTAAAAAGATTTTAATAAGTTTTAACCTTTATAAAATAAATATTTTAATATTATCTATATTTAATAAAGACCCTGCCTTTATTTTTTCTTATTATTTTGCTTATAAGGCGTTTATAAAGCCTTATTATTTCCCGTTTTTATAACGGAATCGATAGGATTTTTGGATAAGCAATTCTTAGCTTAATAATCTATTTGCTTATAATAATTATTATTATTATTTTTCTCGAAAAAATATAAATATTTAAAATTAACCGGAATTTAATTTAAATTATTAAGTTTTTTATAATTATTTTTCGTTTTATAATCGGGTTAGGATCGAGTCTTCCTTAACTTATCCCCTTAATATTTATTATTAAACGACTTCTAATATTAATTCGGCTTAATAATTCGGTCTTTAAAAAAGCAAATTATTTTATTTTTGAAAGTATATATATATTATTCTATTATATCTTTTAAAGAACTTTATTTTATTTTATTATTTTATTTTAAACGGGACGCCTTTGTTATAAAATTAATATAAATATTTAATTCTTTTCCTATTATAATTATTAAACCGCAAATATAAGATAACAGCTTTTTATTAAAAGCTTATTTTTTAATAATTTCCTTCCTATATTTAAAATTTATTTATATTTCGATATTAAAAAGATAAATATTAAAATTGTAAACTAATTAATACTCCTTTTATTTTATATTTTTATAATATAATATAATTTTAGCTAATTTATTAGCTAAATATAAAATCAAATCTATTAATATTTTTTTAAAAGCTTTAAAAGTATATTCGAAGGGTTTATTTTAAGACTCTTTAATATTCCGGATATATTTTAATTATATATTATTTAAACCTAATTTTATAAAGGAAATTTTAAATATATTATTAAAGAAATAATTAAAGTTTTATTATATTTAATTTCCTAATTTCTAAAACTAATTATCAAAGTCTTTAAGTAATTTATTTTTATATTATAAGGGATCTTTAATATAAGGTTCTTTCGGTATTGCAATTATTATATATAAAATATTATTATTTTATATAAATTATATATTTATATTTAAATTTTATTATTATTTTTTTAAAATATTAGTTTTTATATTTATAAGTTATAATTTAAAACAAATATTTTCGAATTTAATTTAATATATTTTATTTTTAATTTCTTTTAAAAATATTTTTAAATTAATTATATTAATATTTAAATTATTTTTATTACGGTTTAACTATAAAGATCGTATATTATATTTAATTATCTTATTTTAAATAATATTAATAAAGAGAGCTATTAGAATTATTAAAATATATAATAAATAATAATATAAAATATAATAATTAAATATAATTATTATAATAATAAAGTATAAGTTAAATATAATAAATAAATAATTATTATTAATTTTATCCTTTAAAAGGATCAAAGAATTAACGGTTATTATAAAAAAAATAAAGAATTTTTAAAATAATAAAATAAAGTTATTGAGCAAGGTAGATATAAAGTTGCTTTAATAGGCTTAGTATTAACGTAGCTTCTAATCATATACCGGAGTACGTACGGAACGTATATATAATACCAAGACCTGCATATAGCCTCACATTTAATTATTAAGATAAAAGTTACTATTTAAATATTAGTATTTTTCCTTTATATAAGTTTTTTTATAATAAGGGTATTTCGGTTTAATATTTTTATTATTTCCCTTTTTATTATTATTATTATTATTATTTTTTGTTTTCCCTTATTTTTTAAAGCTCTTTATTTTTAAGGCTTTCGAGGAGCCTTCCTAGTTTCGTTGTTTATTATAAGCAAATATTATTTTAATAATTTCCTTAAAGGTAATATCCCTATTAATATTATTTATAGTTTAAATAATTTGAATTTAATATAACTTTATTTTATTTAAAAGACTTTTTAAAAATAAATAAGTTAATATTATTTTATTTATAATTTATATTATTATTATTAAACGATTATTCTAATAATATAAATAATTAATATATTCGCTAATATTTTTAAAAATATTAAAATAAATATTAATTAAATATTAAACGGTTATATGTATAATATAATTATTCTTTTTTTAGAATTTATTTTTTAGAAGCTTTTATATTTTTATAATATCTTTTTCGCTATTAAAGAGGTCCTTAATATATAATTTGTATATTAAAATAATAATAACTTAAACCTTTTTATTTATTAAAGGCAGATTATTATTAATATTATTTTTATCTTTATTAATAACTAATTAGGATCCTTCTTTAATAAAGGTAATTTATATTTCGGGGGCTTAATTATAATAATTAAAAATCCTTTATAAAATAATTACCTTTTTATATACTATTTCTATAATTTAATATAAAAGTAAATAAAATAATAATATTTATAAATTAAAAACTTAAATATTTTTCTCTTTATATAAATATATAGACGCTAACCGGGCTTATAACTTATTAACTTAAAAGATTTCAATTACTCTATTTATTTAGGAATATAGGCTTATTTATATACTCGGCTAATTAATCTAGGCCCTATAGATAATAAGGTATTTAATAGAGCTGATATACCCTAAATATAACCCTTATTGTTCGGTATATAGCCTGGCTAACAGTGATCCAGGATTGCGATACGCTAGACCTGATTTGGCTTAGTGCTGCTGGAGAGACTGCCCCAGCCATTCTCCAACAGTTAAGGAGGG
>JAABUQ010002960.1_pt1 | contig 32233 bp, 35 predicted proteins | sample 5560001 | NCBI WGS metagenome assembly JAABUQ01 (sample SAMN10711888, study PRJNA513371) | rock metagenome | isolation source: Antarctica rocks | place: Antarctica: Victoria Land, Finger Mt nord | collected 2015-12-18 | reverse complement strand
AAACGAAAACGAAAAGAATAAGGGCAAGGACAAGAGAGGATCAAGACCCTCACCACACCTCGCGTGCCACAACCCAGCTACCCAGCGCTGAAGGTTCGTCGATTGCTGCTGTCTATCAGATACGGAAAAGTAAGCGGTGTAGTGTAGTGTAGTGCAATGTAATTCGACTCCGAGACTGTCGATGCAGTGGGCGTCCGTGATCCAAGCCTTGATTGATGCTCAGACCATATAGTGAAAGTGTTTTTTGGCGCTCGTGTGTGGGATATCGATTGTTGTCATGTGTTCGTTGGGAAGAGAGGAGGGTGGCGGTGGGTGGGTTGACGTCGTCGATGCAAAAGGGCTCATCGTCCAGTCTCTTGGCCAAGTTGGCACAGTGCCCAGCCGAATAGAAAACACGCAGAGCGAGTGGTCCATGATCCAAACCAGTCCTCCAACCCACGTCAAACAGTGCCACCCCCATGACGAGCGCACCCCCAGCTGCAATCATCCCACCCCCTCGTATCGCCCCTCTCACAGGGCCATATTCCACTCAGGCGACCAAACCTTGCTAATCCTCCTCTCAAGCCCCCTCCCATCGCCCCCAAAGCTCTTCCCCTTGCTCCCTCCCTCCCTTCCCTCATCACTCTCCTGATCCCGAATCTCGGAAACATGGTACGCCAACTCCCTCATCCCCCTCAACTCTTTTTCCGCGTACTGCGCCCGGTTCCTCCAGAAACCCGCCTCCTTCTTCGCGTGCTTGACTTGATTGCTCAACGTCCCTTTGCTGACTGTGCTCCCGCCGGGAGTGGATTCAGTGCCCATGCGCGCGGCATCGAGTTGGCGTTTCGTGGCTTGGACTTCCTCGGTCCTCTGTTCGAGTTGGCGTTTCAAGCGTGTGAGTTCGGAATATAGTGTAGCGTTGTGCGATCCTTGGCGTTGGAGGGGTGTGATGGTGTTGCTTGCGTTGAGGACGCTGCTGGAGCGACTGAGTGTTGCTGAGACTTCCGGTGGGTCGGTGCTTTTGCCTTCGTAGCTAACGTCGACTCTGACGTTGGTGGATGGGTCGATTGAGATGACGCGAGTTGGGATATGATGTGCTAAGGGTGGGTCTTCGACGGATGCCTGCATGCGACGGAGCGTTTCTTCTGAGTATGCGGAGAGTGGCCGAGTAGATACAGGATTGAGGAATCGGAAAGAATCTTGTCTCTTGAGGATGGAATTCTCTGAGCCTTTTCGTTGACCCGAATCTCGACGAGCGGTACTTGAAATGCTGGCACGAGGAAACGAGTCGTTCTGAGGGGCTGAATTATGCCGACGAGTCGAGTTCTTCCGAGGGACCGAATTCGATCTAACAAGCTCAGCATCCTGGTCGGGAACAACGTTTAAGATGGATGAACGTTTCTTAAGATAGCTTTTTGGAGATGCCATCTTAGGCGGAGAGGGAGAGCGAGAAGGAGAGCGGCTCTCAGCCTTGCGGGCACGTCCAGCCTCGGTGACTGGTTTGGGGATCAATGTCTCCTTCTCGGATAGAGCGCCAGGCAACGATATGAATGGATCCTCCATACGTAGCGTTGGAGAGGGAATAATAGAGGTATGTACAGGAGGAGACGTGGTGGTCTTTAATGTGTCATTGTGAGTCGCAGCTGACGTGTCGTTGAGTCGTCTAGCCATGAGGCGAACGCTGTCTCTCCGTGCGGTATCTGAAGGATGCCTTCCGTGATCAACTGTACCGCTTGATCTTCGAACTAATATTTCCTTCTCAGGAAATTGCGGGGCTTCACGCTTGGGGGGAGCATTGAAAGAAGTGTCTGATCTTCGTTTTTCATCAAGAGAGAGTTGCTTGTCGGATGGTAATGAAGACTGACGGACAGGGTACGTCGGCATCTGCTCTGACAGAGATTCTTTGCTGTATGATGAAGTTGAGCGTCTGGTCTTGTATGCATCCCCAATAAGCAGAGCTCGTTTACTCTTGGAAGGTTGGAATTCTTCGATAGCTTCTTGCGGGTCTGTGGCTGATCTTGAATGACTCTTCACTGCCGTCTCTGGAGTTGGACGAGACCAGCTCCTACGATGCCCCTTTCTTCCCGAACTTTGCTTTGAAGGTGTGCGACGAGATTGTTTGTGTTTTGGCGTAGTCGAGGGAGTTCTCTCGCGAGGGGGTAGAATCGTACCCATAGCCATCTGCTCCATCGCTGCATCTGAACAAGATTTATGGCCTTCGTGTAGTCCTGGCTCACTGACCTCGGCAATATCGTCCTCCTCCTCTGGAGTAGTAGGAGTGGAACCAACGAGGCGTACAGAAGACTTCCTGGCAGAGTCAAGTATATTTTGGTCTAACCTCTCAACAGCATTGCCCTCGCTACCAGTCGCGCCAGAGCAGCGAGTCTGTTGGCTGTCTTCAGAAACGTCGATGAGCCCACGAGGCATAGCTGACCTGCTTGACATCCTCATCGAACGTTTCACCTGGACAGGGCCATTGAGACGACTGGGCAATGTGCCGCCTCTCAAAACATCCCAGAACCTCTCCTCTTCCGATCCCACAAGCGTCAGCCGGCTACCAGGATGGCGGGCGACCTTCTTCGTCTGGCTGCCGCTTCTAAGGCGCATGGAAGCGTTGTTGATGCCTTGAGTGACTCGGAGTGCTTCGACGACTTCTCTCCAGCTTATAAGCAGCAATTCCATGATATTTGCAGTAAGATTTGCTCGATCAACGTGGGCACTCAAAGCGGCGTCTTGCGTAAGCTTGTTCGTTGTCGACGCTCGTTTTTGCTTCTTTGTCTTCTTAGAGCCGTCATTTGACTTGGGCGGGCCGTCTTCCGTATTCTCGGGGCTCACATCGACGCTGTCTGTAAGAGTCCCCAGAAGCAAAGGTCCCAGAACCACACCCAAGGATTGACAGGTCATCAACCCGGAGGCCTGGCCTGGCTGAGGTGCTTCTGCGGGAACAATGCCTTCTGCGAGCATTCTGGCAGCTTCATGTCCAAAGTAAGATACCAATCCAAGCACTGCTTGGATAAGATGTACGCGATAAGATGATGGTGAAGATAGTATTACAAGGGCGATGAGTTTGGCTCTGACTTTGGTCATTTGGTCAGCGGAAAGTTCTGGTGCGTCTTGTAGTCTTAAGAAGATTCCACGGATGGCCTCGAAGAGTTCAAGCGAGCCAAGAAGACCACCAGGCAACCCAATGAGGATCTTCTTAAACAGCGAGGCCACATCGTGTACAGTGTATTCAATATCAGTTGGAAGCAAACCAGACCCGACAGTCTCTTGGATCTTGGACGGGCTTCCCGCATCTCGCCGAGCATATTTGAGTGCATAATGATCGTATAGAGCAGTCACCGTGCTAGACTGGCCTGAAATCCGGAAGATCCCGTGAGTATTACATCCTACTCATGGTTTAGCCTGTCTGAAGAGAGAAAAACCGAACGGCGACTCGCCTTGTTCCAACAGAAATGCCAATGTGACTGAGAGACATGTCGGTATGGTAAGCTTGTCGACAGCAAAGCCCGCTGGTAGGATGACAACGCTCAGTCCCCCCAAACGACTCGTCTCTTCAAGCGTCTTATCTTTCAGGATATTGGCGTGCGACGCATTCGAGAGTGAAGGGATACGTTTCAGGCTCTTCTTGCGTGTGATGGGCCTGTAGGTCGTCTTGGCTTGCAGCGTATAGGTCGAAGAGGAACGATGGAAGAACTTCCTTGCCAACCAACCATGATGGTGAGTCTTTGATTTTGTCTTGACTTGATCGTCGCCATCTACATCCACTGTATCAACTTCATTGTTCACAATCGAATAGGGCATTCCTGACTCACCACCGGTATCGACAACCAACTCCGGAAGCCCATGCGTCTTCGCAAGACGATTGTACTTTTCAAGAAACCGAGGCCCGTACATGCCGCGAGAGCTGGTGGACGAGTCAGTAAGTATCCGTTTGCTAACATTACTCCAGCTGGTGGCTGGAGATTCTTTGCCTGAGTCGTTGGCTCCGTCGAACGTTGCCGTTGGTATGTGTCTAAGCTCATTTGCCTGATCCGCTGCCTCGTTTTCGGGTTGGCCTTGATGTGCGCTCAGAGGAGGCCGACGATGAGGAACGACAATGGAGTCTCTGCCACCGATACGTGGAGGTGGTCGTGTTGAGATTTCTGGTCGAACTTTGTATAGTACCGGGTGGGCGGATTGATGTGCCTGGTGGTAAGAACGGTCACCCATCCTCGGGCCCGGTGATTTGGAGGGCTTTTGCACGTGATGATAGCCACCTGTCGCTTCGAAGGGTGGAGGTGGAGGTGCTAGGACCATGTTGGGATTGAGGAGGCCTTTTGTAATCTCTATATCAATGGGTTCTGGTTTGCTGGATGGGATGCGTGTGCGACCTGGTATCACGAAGGTATCAAGAGACGATCGAGGTCGAGGTGGTTGTACTTGCTCTGCATCTGATGTGCTGTCGTGGCTAAGAGCGAACGAACCTAAGCTCTTTGAGTGTTGCATATTGATGCTCCTTGTATCTATGCTGCATGCCAAAAGTGAGGCGAGTCATGTTGGATAGATGCATGATGAACGAGGAATGAAGGTGAAGAAAGGATGGGTCGTGCCTGCCAGATTATGATGCGATTCGGATCTTTGGAGATCGAGCGAGTGTAAAATGTGCTCTCGGAATTATCATGTTGCGGAGCAACGTCCGCGACAATGACAAATTGTCAATTATACAAAACGTGCTCACTGCAAATACGCGCAATCACATGATGAATAGCATCGGAATTGCCGGAGGGACCTCCGATCTCATTCACCAGTCCTCCCAGCCTATTGTGATTCTCATTTCTTCATGGTCTGATGTTCTGCCGAATGTAGCACAAAGGGACACCTTCATTGGCTTTTCATCATCAGCCACGAGGTTACCCGAGGTAGCACAAAGAATCAGACATGTTCTGTGGGATATCAAACACCTCGGAAATGCATATCTCCGTAATTTCATTACTGCAGCAGTTATCTTGCAATGGTCTTCGATTCACTCTGCCTTCCCGTCATCGCTTTCCCCCTCTAGCAGTATGTATTCTAGGATATCACTTAAAGTAAGTATGCCAGTAAGACGGTTGTCTTCATCTATCACGATCAGACGATGCACCCTTGATTTACGAATGGTGTCGAAGATGGTATCGAGGCGGTCATCAATTGAGCAAGTGTAGATGCCTGGGAAGTCCTATCATGACTGTCAGCCTAGCAGCTTTGAATAGAAAATGAGGGTACAAACTTCTGAGCGCTTCTGGAGCGCTTCGCCAACATTGAGGTTCAGTCCGTCATAAGTGCCACCTTTGATCAAGGTTATAACGTCGACCGCCTCGAACACGTTGGTTACAACACCTGATCGAGGTCAACGGAGCCCTTCTGGTATATCATAGCCACGCACCATCACTGTTCACAATAGGAACACTAGAAATAGAATTATTGACGAGCTGATGAATGACTTCGAACACCGGCGTCTCCATCCTCGCAGTCTCCAGATTCTTGTAAGTACCAAGCTTGAGCTGTTTCAACGGTTTACGAAGCAACTGGGTCTCCGAGACATTGACCGCTACGAATTTCAGGATGCGGTATTGTGTAACAACGCTGACGACCATAGCACGCTTGGTCTCATCATCATTGTCCATCAGTGGTATCCGCCTGGCTTTCGATTCCAGCATCATGCGGCACGCTTCGTAGAGTGGCCGTTGCGGGTGAATGGAAATGGTTTCAAGAGGCTGAACCCCAATGGCTTTCTCGATATCGCGCAGACTGCTCAGCTTGAAATGATCAATCCGATTCACAGCCTCCGGGTTCTGCCAATAATATTGAATCAAATTGATGTAGTCGCTCGTCGTCAACAAACCCGCAAAAGTCGAAGTCTTGGAATCCCACAACGGTGCCGAGATGATGCCATTTTGAATTAAAACATTCAAGCTCTTCTTTACCAACAAGCTCGTGTCGAAGATGATCAGCCGGAAGCTCAGCGGTAGCACATCGTAGCTCGTGCGGACCTTGAGGAAAGCTCGGATCTTCAGTAACCCAAGCCGTTGATCTCTATTGACCGCACTCTCGGTCTCCACATGAGGCATCGGCGCGGAATCACCCCTTGGACGGCGTAGGTATGAAGATGGGGTCACGAAGCTGGGGGCCTCGTGACCAGGATGCCGGTTGGGCAGGCTAGCCATTTTGACCCTGAAGCTTTGTGATTGGTTTAGCAGTGGCTAGACTTTCGGGGGGACAACGTCTAAGCGCGCCGGGGGTGGATGCTTCGGGGCATGTTCTAACCACTGGGAGAGATGGTTCAAATCAATCTCTTAAGGCTTTGGAGGGCATTGAGTGATTGATTGAGGGTTGGAGAGGTTTTATTCATGCAGGTTTGCTGGTGACGGCCAAGACAGCACAATCGGAGCTAACTCCGTTGGGCTGCTCATCGCTGATAAGCTCGCTTGTCCAGCCAATTACGGCAAGCTACCGGTCCTAAAAGGGATCAAGATCCATTTACCGAGTAAATGTCGACGAGAATTATATTCATTAAGGATCGCAGATATGTACATAGTATTCGAGCTTAAGGCACTCCTATAGGCCTCCCCTTCCACCGCCTCACCTTTCCCCACGCCTCCACCTCCTCTTCTTTCTCTTCCTCCGTCTCCCTTTCCACTCCCTCATCTCCCACTCCTGAACCCCTCGCATCCGAATTCTCCTTCCCACCTTCTGCCTCCTCAAGGCCCGCCCAGTACTCCTTCCACAACCACTGCACCGCCTCATTTGCCTTCTCCCTCAACGTCCCTAGATTCGGCAGGTCCCCATGCGTGGCCTCATGCCTCAAATCCACAAAGCTGGCCGGCAGACCTATTTGCGCTGCTTTCACGTACATGGAGACCTTGTATTTCGAATCTTGTTCTATATCTAGGAGGCCGGTTACGAAGCTGTAACCTTTGCGTTAGTGGTGCCTTGGAAGCGTGCTAGGTCAAGAGGAGTGTCGTGGAGGGAAGGTGAAGGAGGAAGGTTACCGCGATATGGCGATTATGTAGCCGGCTTTGATTGAGAACTGGGAGCTCGAGGAATAGTCGGCTAAGAAGGATTCGGTCAGGAGCCAGGTTGATTCGACAGCGTGGGGAAGGTGGGAGCGGAGGGTCCAGGCTGATATCTGCTGGGATGGTCAGAGTTGGCGGGTTCATTAGAGAAAATCTGAATTAGAGCTGGGAGAAAGATTTTTCATTGTGCATTAGAGGTAGCATTGGCCTGAAAAAGCAGACCTTGAAGTCGAAGATATTGAACGCATTGTATTGGATATTGCGGATGGAAGAGTGGTAGGACCAAGAAGATAGCCTCAAACGTCTCGTGACATCAAGAGATTAAAGACGAGAGGGACTGCAGCCTGACATAACAGATCAAGAGAAGATGAAATTTCTTTACCTGATCGCACGCCCTCCTCTTCCCCTCCTTCAAGCCATTCTCATCCTCCCCTACCCTGAAAGAATCCGGGAAAAGCCAACTTCGAACACCCAGCAGCTCCTGTTGATCACGCCAAGGTGTCCAGATGATTTGAACGCCCCTCGCCATCGCTAGCGAAGTCTAACAAGGGCCAAGCGGGGAGTCAGACAAGGTAATGATCCGGGACCACGTGATTGTGTAATGGGAAAGATTGCCACTTTGTGACGGATGACAAGCGGTGGGACCGGGAAAGCAGCGAGGCAAGACTCTCAAGGTCTCGAGGGGGCAGAATGTGACTGAAGATCCTTAATGTATATAATGGGGGCGAAATCCCAACCAGATCTATGGATAGCCGGGTTTTGCTACAACGAAAATACCAGATACTTGGTCTGATGCAATGAGTACGGATAATATTGCGATTCGATTCATAATCGGTTATGATTAACACCGTATTAATCAGATTCATGAATGAACTCGTTACACTGGCAAGACTCCACGCTGGCTCAATTCACCTGAAGGCTTGCACCGCCACTGGTCACCCTCTGCTCAGTCTCGCTCAGTCTCACGCATTGCGACCCTTTTTGCGCCGTTTTCAAGGGTTTAACCTTATCGTATAGCGTCGCAGTTGTCATATGGGGAACTTTCGCACACATACATGTGCCTGGGCGGTGAACATGGGCGGTCAGAAGACCCGCCGCAGCGAAGTATTGCTGCCTAGGTAGTTCCAACGTGTGGCGCCTGTGGCATTCATCGGCTGGACCGCCCAAATACATAAGGGATTTACACACAGCTGAAAAGGCGGCTCCATCCCAGCCTTACCAAAAGGATTAAACCACATGGACTTGGGCATTCCGGTAAACTCCCTCCCTCCCTAGGTCCCTTACTTGACCTTTAGGGGACTCATCAACCCTTTCGCACTATGGGTGGGCCTGAGATCGCAATCTGCACTGACGACCTCGAGAAGGGGCCACCTCCGCACGAAAGGCATGATCAGCATCAAGATGAGACCCGAAATGTCCCTCCAAGCGCGTATCATGACGGAGTTGTTGAGCCCAAGTTGCAGCATCGGCCGTGGCTAGAAAGCCTTCATCAGTTCATGGACCCTTACGCAAATGGTTTTGCAATTAACCTGGGCTACAGAATGAAGCATTTCGACATTAAAGTTATCCATTTTCTAAAATCTGGAAAGGCCGACTCGGTAATCAGATGTTCTACTCCGAAAGATTTCAAAGGGGCAATCGGCAAAGACAAAGAGCGGATGGGCACTCTCGTTATCGCTAAGGACATCTCACAGGCAATGATTGAAGCCTTGGGCACGAGGTTTGAGCTTGAGCCAGAATTCTTTGCCAACCACCTAACAGGCACACAATTTTTCCGCATGGGCCATCGAGAATCACCAATTTTGCGAGCTCCCGCTAGAGCGCCGAACCTTCTGCCAGATTATAGTAGGAAAGCTCCGTTCTATACAGCGGAATATCGGCGGCCGTATCATATTGATGGCGGACAAGAGAGGGTTTTTGAGCTAAGGGTTTCTCAGACCAGTACCCCTAGAGGTGCTGAATTTATCCATCATGACCTCCCGGATGTTTTTGTCACTGAGAAAATCTCGGTATACAAAAAGAGGGGCTCAAATATCGGTAGGCCAGAAACGACAAAGAATCAGCAATGTATTGATACTATGCGGAAGTCTAACATTTCACGCCTCTTCTAGGAATTATCCTTACTGATCAACTACTTTCGGATGTCCCTCCCGCGTCCCACATCCCTAACCCAGTCACAGTGCTTGAGGATGATGATGCTGAGAACCTCGACACTGATGGCCGCCGGCACCAAGTATCATCTCGACAACAGCTCATCTCGTGGCTTCAACGTCTGACGCCCGATGAAGCCAAGGCCCTGTTCAACGACCACGAACAGCTCGCTCTGCGGCCTATCCTAAAGATAGTAGAAAGTAACGGCGTCATGTTCCTAGCGCACGCCCGCTACATCATGAACCGCGTCCTTATGCCTCATTGCGACGCCCAATTCCCTGACAGCATTCCCTTCTTCCTGCATATCTCGCGCTCCCTCCACCGCCTCATCCACGAACAGCAGAGAGTCCTGCGCTATGCGCTGCGCGTCGCATCCCTCCGCGGCGGCGATGACATCGCGGAGCAGAAGCAGGACTTTGGCTTCCTGGCCGGCGACATGGATGGCATGCTAAAAGCTCCAGAGGAGGACGTGAGGTTTTTGGTCGGGGAGGCCTCAATTCGCGAGGGGAAGATCGTGGGGTGGGTCTCGAAGTTCGCCGCGCTTTTTCTGCCCGTCTCGTTGTTGGCGACGATTTTATCTATCAGTGACCCCGGGTACAAGAGGTGGGCTATCTTGGGAGGGTTGACTGGGCCTTTTGTGTTGATATCGATTTATTTCATGTTCTTCTGGAAGCCAGCATATTTCAAAAGCCTTAGGTCTTGATCGGGAGACAGTAGCAGATTTATCGATCATTACTATGTTGCGGTCCCAATTCGGTGGCGAAAGGGTCAGGAGAACAGCCTTCGCAAGTACAGAGCCCGAACTCCCTGAAGACGTTCGGCCGCCCATGAACATACACATATCACAGCATTCTCAATTGAATATAGTTTTCTAACCATGTCCATCTGAATAGGGGCAATTCCCCGAATGCAACATGTCGAGGTCCAATACCAGACCGCTGTAGGAGGCGATAGGGACGGCTGACATCGCCGATTCAAGCCTCATCTAATTCTTCAAAAGCAAACTCCGTGGTGCTGCCAGGCCCATCCGACTGCAATACGTAAACGATGGCTCCGACAATTATCAGGTTAGGAAACAATTGAAAAGAGGCGAGTGCGATATTCTAGCGGGAATGAAGGCCATAGAAATCCCATAGACACCGTCTGTTGAGGAACGAAGACTTCGCAATAAAAACCGAATATCTTACCCTTGTATTCTACTAATATTTATTCCATTAAATGATTGAAATGGTTATTGTATATATGAGAATAAAAGATAAGAGTTAAAAAAGATATTAAAGTAGTAAAGACAGGTAGAACCGCGATTACTGGGATTTTGAAATTCCACTCGGTTGAGAAATTGGGAGGTGACAGTGAAGTATCGTTTACATAATAATAAGCAATCCTCTCCAACACATCAGAGGCAATTTACCAGTGGGAGTCCAACTTCACCGTCGTCTTCCGTCGAGGAGCAAAGGACCCTAGGAGTCTTACATTCACACACGTGGAAAACATAACCTAATTTCGGTGGGTTGTGCCAAACTTGTTGGCATGTCATTCTTATTGCGCGGACAGGAGTTTAGAGGGTGGCGGAGCATCGTAATCGAGTGTTTGATCTCTCTAAGCGAAGCTCAACAAGAACGAGCGATACGCTGGTTGATCCTGTCTCTGTCTCCAGCTGGATCCTGCCCATTCACAACGCCTTATGAATGCAACCAGCTCTTCAGGGCCGGAGAAAACAGCTCGCACGGAAGGTCGCACTTCTCGCTGCGATGGGGCACCATGGTCAAGCAGTATCCTCACTAGTTGTCCTTGACAACTCATGCCACGATCTCTGGCGGCAGCCCAGTGAAGGGGAGTACAGGCAGCTCGAATATTGGTCAGACGACAGCCTGGATTACAGTCATCATTGTATATCGCAGAATGTCTGTTCCTCGAGCTAGAAGCAGCTTCGCCACGGCCGTGGGTGGCCGTGGGTCCATACTGACCTGCTCAATATAGAGCGGTCCTCGCATCTTTCGGGTCCATGCAGTCGACTTCCACACCTCTCTCAGTAATACATCTACTTTGATATCATCGCCGTTGCTGGCAACGTTCAAGAACATCTTCTGGCGCCCTCGCTTTTGGTGGGCAAGCTCCAGTTTTTGCTACACTGTCAGGGAAGGTGCTTGCTCAACAATCGATTTAGACCTTAAGAACGGAACCAGGGCGGTTCTATTTGAAGTCTGTGGAAAGTTCCCGCCGTTGGAACGCGAATGGAGGGTCTGGAGATTGTCCGAGATCGTTCCAGCGTATGTCCTCAGCGCACCTGCTGGGTCATTGGCATTGTTACCCTTCTAATGTTCGCAAGATTAGGAGGCTGTGCAAGAAGGTCAGACCCCAGTCTTGCATTACACGCATGGGCAAAGGCTTAAGTGTTCAAGCTGGCCGTAGATAGCCCAAAGTCTCCATATCTTGCCGCAAACAGCCAAGCAACTTTTGGAAGCCATCCCTTGCTATTTACCATTCTAGTCGAGCCTTGTATCCTGAGCCTTCGCACAAGGATGGAGACGCTTGTCCAGCTTGGTAAGGATCGGGTCAAGCGTCGGCAAACAACCACGATGGGGACCCTCGAGATCTTTGACGTGCTGCTGAGCCAAGGCGTCCGTGTCCACGACGACTCTGATTCTTCTTTTCCAAAAATCCAGAAGATTGGCCACTATAATGTTGACTTTCTCTGCATGTGGACATATTGCCTTGACCTCATTGGGAGCACCTTTGGCATGCCCAGCTTCTGCGTCAGCATTACTCCTTCAGGGCGAAACACAGGAGGTTTAAAGCGAGGCTCAAGAATGTCTCGGGGGAAGGGATTCCTGAAACATGGCTCAAGCCCCTCTCTTGTGCAGGACTTAGGGCACAGTGACACCGCAAACATGATTCACTTCCGCGATGAATCCGCAGTCGTTGCAACACCCTGATTTTGATGACCTCCTAGCAATCGATAGGGGATCCATCGCTTTGAAAGTCGATGGCGGCGGACAAGGCGCCCAAGGAGTGTTCTGCGTGGCTTGCACTGATCCACGAGTTCAGCCTCAGTGATGCTCCAAATGGTGGGGATTGCGGCTGTGTGCTGACATGTCATGCACAAATCCGCCCGAGGACTAGAGGCTGGGATAAGTGGACCGAGACATAGCTTGCTGCGCGTATTTATCAAATGCAGTGATGCCTGCATTGTCAGGCAAGGATAAGGGATGCTGAAATGTTCGGTTGACTTGCAAACCGCAAACCAACCCACTGGCGCCATTTCGCTCCCTGCGAGTTCAGCGGCCAAGGGGGCGCGGGCATATTGACACCACAAAGTGCTTACGACAGCTGCAACCAACATTTATGTTCAATCTACACGTGTTGCACCAGTTCCGGCGACCCGAGCTGTGCTATGCTTTCTAACGTTTTATATTTCACCATGCCACGATAGTATAACCTGAGGCGTATTGAGCCCACTTAAGAGCTCGCATGCTTTGACGCAATGTGCAACTCCCATCAGACTCCATCTGATGCTTTGCCTCAATGCTCCGTTTGATACCTCATCACCGAATTGGATGGATCCTCCGCGTCTCACTCATCGTCTGACCCGATGTTGCAGATCCACCTTGCCTCACGTTCAAAACCACATGAAATTACCTGTTGCGGCAAGTTGGGGTTTAAGATGACTCTCTTCTTGCCTGTGGTCAAAACCGAGATAGTCATCGCCAAGATAATTGTCATCATCATTAAAGAAGAATGACTGGTTTGAAAGGTCGCCGTAGGGTGGGTAGAATCCCGTATGGTCCTCCACCGGCACCACAGATGGAATGATGGGGAGCTCTTCCTCATTTTCTTCTGCTTCGTCCGTTGAATAGCTGTCATCATTTCCCTCTTCCTGCATGTCGTTCTTTTTGGGAGGCTGCCACGTCTCTTCGAGCTTAAGATCTTTCCCGACTGATTCACGGGCCGGAGATGCCAGCGCCGACATAGCGTTGTGATCTTCGTTGTCGTATAGGCCAATTCCCACCAATTCTTCGCTCTCTCTAACAGGTATTTGTGGGAGCTCCTTTGTGTTTATATATTGCATATTACCTGTTGCCTCTTGTATTGGCAGCGTGCCGGCAGGCTCGAGAATTGATTGCTGGCAGGCGAGATGGTCAACTGTGCTTTGCGGCCATTGAGGCATTTGGAAGCTCTCTATAGGCTGTGCGTTGTACGAAGGCGCCTGCGTCGTGTGTCCTAGTGTATCATACGATGAATATGAAGGATACGCGAATTGAGTATCTGTAGTGGCGGAGTACGAACATTCGTTCAAGTTGGACGCTGGCTCTTCATGCATAGCTGTTGTCGTGCCGATCGGATAGCTATATCCAATAGAAAAGGCGTTTTCAATTGATTGCTGGACCGAGTGGTCAGGACTGGCAGACACAGCCAGATGTTCAAGTCCGGCAATGGTGTGTCCGAGTGTGGGCTCGCCTTCTAGAGTTTGAGCAGCTGGAATCTGAGTTTGGTCTGAGCCAGGATGCCAGCTCATAGGTCGTGGTTCAGAAAATGCGCCCCGAGCATTGTAGTAATGCCATAGTCTTTGCTCCCGGGTCTGATATGGATTATCCTGCATCGTCCGGAAATGTCCACTCGGGTTGTGTGACGCAGTAGTTCTTCTTCTTTGGATATAATGAGGACTGTTCTCAGCACTGCTCAATTTGCCAATCCTTGGTTGAACCCTCCTGCTACTACTTGAAGTGCTACTCGAGTGTGTGGAGAGCCGATGCAAGAGCTGTGATCGTGCAAACGTGGTATCTTGATCCGGCGGAGGCATGCCGAAGGAGGAATTCTGTGATGGGAAGGGGTGGTTCTGCTGCGGCATCATCATGCCAAAGTACATTCGAGAACTCGTGGACTGCTGAGGGAGCTCACGAAGGTGTTAATGTTGTCAAAATGTAGTGAGACAATGTATGTTGGAGAAGGTACCTTGGGCTACTGGTTCAGGCATATAGGATCGTTGCACTATTTGTTCTCATGTGAGAGGCGAAGAGCGCAGATACAACACGGCTGTAAGAGCTAGAAAGGGAAGTAGAAGAGGAGAAATATTGGCGGGCACAGTGTGACTATTTTAATAATTGACAAAGAACCACGGCGGATGGAGGATGGAAGATGGTATCAGGAGAGCTCCGACCGCACGGCAAGGTCACAACTGTGGAACAGGCCATTAAGGGATAGGGCCAGGCGACGGCGGGAATCCAAAGCACTCGCATGGCTTCCATGTGTGGGATTTAAGGAAGTGCTAGGTTAGTGTAGAACAGCCAACAAAAGTGAGAAGGGAAGTGGAAGATCCTTGCGGTTTGGGGTGTGATACCCCTTCGCAAGGATTAAAGAGGGGGTTGGAAGCTGGTAGGACTACTTGTGTGCTTGATTGGAGATAGATCAAGGAGCCGAGGTGGGGGAACCGAAGGTACCTTTTCTTCGAACACTCCAAGTATTCGTATAGAAAACAATGCCTAACATTAAGGAGTGCACGATACTTGGTACTTTCGTACCATCTTCTGACAAAGCACCTCAGGCCTCGTACCACCAGTTGGTGACGACTTAAGCCTTATTTACTGGGTAGGTACATAGGTACCTCCGTGTCTACACCATCCAGGGCTCAAAAAGCGGTCAGTCATCCCCGAAGAAATAAAGGTAGGAAAGTAACTACAGTAACTACCTCCGGGGCACCCCTGTTAGGCTGATCTTCCCTAAAGGATCACCCCTCCACCCCCCTCCACCACTTTAGCGAATACTCTTAGTCTATCCGCAGTCTCACAGGTCGCGGAGATTGGAAGGAAGAACATGGAACATGGAATGCGTGATGCAGATGGATTTCCCCCTAAAAGATGATGGGCCAGCCCCAAACTCAAAACCACTGCAAACAAATCGCAGCCTTCCACCCGCCGTCCAATTAAGTACCTACGGTAGCACTCCTTCGCAAGCGCTGCTACTTTTGGGACCATCGGACGGCAACTCAGCCAACCCTCTGCAAGCATCCAAGCCTGCCGGCTCTGTTCCACTTTGACTCATCATCAAGAGCAACTTCCGATCTCCAATAAGGACTTCGCCCTCTCACTGGTCATGCAGGCTTTATCAAATGCCCGCAATCTCGAAAGCCAATGAGCATTGGGTATGGTAGTGACCTCTCAGGAGCTCTCATGAGAAGTCCTCTCATCCAGTGGACCGTCACTTTCTAACAATCTAACCATGCCGGTCACTACCCTTGACGCTTTCGCTTCATCAAATTGACGTGGGAAGACTCCACACCACCAAGGAACGAAAGGAGTTTGGCCTCAATACTAAACGCCCTGCAGTCAGTTCAATAGGTGACGCCAACATTCACCCGCCAACCTCGAAGTGTGTATAGAAGCACTGCCGTAGTGGATATGGCGAATCCAGGCCCGCCCGGCCAAAATCACCCCGATACAGATATCGGCCTACCCCGCCGCATGACGGTTCAGCTTCTTCGCCTCAACAAGTTGAACGAAGCGGATAGCCTATCACTATTATTATTACTCCGGACAATTTGCAGTGCGAGGCTGCAGTCGGCGTTTGACCCCAATGCACCTATTGTTGCGAAAGGGTGCGCATATAGGGTATCCTAGCGAACGGCAAGAGCGAGATGCGAGAATGACTGCATTTCAAATCATCAGAGGCGAGGAGGGTGCTGAAGTGACACCCAATTGAAGTACTCTGCCCAATGCTCGACCTGCACATGGCAATTGAGGATGGGTCGATTCAGGAGTCGAGACTCTGGGACGCCGGCTAAAAGATCGCCAAATATCCAACAACTGCTTTCCCCGGTACTCGATAGCTCCCGCTGATCCTCCTCCGCAAAAGGAAACGTTTAGTCGTTTACACCTTGCGACGGCAACCGATAGTCTGATAGGACACCATAGGCCACTACGCTTTGCTGGAAGAGGAAAACCCAAGCTTACCGACTTTAATATCTGCTCTTTGTCTCCAGGTCGTTTTGCCACAACCATACCTACGCTCTTTCTGCATGTGTAATTCAGCCGCACTGCCATGCAGTGGCCCAACTATCTCATCTACTTGTCTCAGAAGGTCTCGCGCCTAGAAGCAACCACGCATGCAGCCATGCTCAAATTCGGTTCGGGCCCCACAGGAGGCGCAAGAATCCTTGTGCTTACTGCATAGCGCAAACATCTACTGAACTCACCAATCAGCAATCGAACTTCGTATCTCTCCGGCACTCAATCGTGATCTCCGCTAGGCTCCAGCATGCACGCCCACGCACCATCAACACTGCGGACGGCGATATAGACCCGTAGATGATACGCTGTCTTCATGTTGCGCTACTGGGACTCTAGTACCACAGGATTGAGAGAGCCTTACTTGCACTGAAGGTAGGCTCCTGGACGCTGCCGTGTTGCTATGCGCGATTGCACTGGCAGCTGTTTGTCGCTGGTGCACAGCGACTGTACAGATGGTTCCCCTCAATCCTTGGTACGAGTCTGGGTGTGGCTAAGAATAACAATAGTACGATAAATGTCAATTCCGCTACAGGCTGGACCCTCAAAGAGCTTGCTACACGATTTGACAGGCTTGTCACTGAGATGTTGCATGGGAAGTCTGGTGTGGGGCCATTCCTCGGGCCGACCACGGTTTCATAGATCTGTGCTTGACGACACTAGTACATTCCTTTTGCGCCTTGTCGCGCCAACGTAAGTCCTCAATTTGTGGACGAGACTGCTCAGAATATTGCAGGTGAATGTCTGTTTGAATTTGATGGGTCCTCATCAACTTGGATGGGTCCTAGCAGTGACAAGCTGCTCCTTTCAAGGCGAATGATGGAGGTCTTGAGGTGACTGTATGCCACAAATACTGAATTACCATGTTTCTCCAAAGCCCCCTGGCCGCAACTGCTCATACAGCATTCTGCCCCTCGATATCCGCACTTCCAAGGCAAGCCGCCAAGTTATCAGTGAGGACACTCAGAGGCATGCCCCGAGCACAAGCTTGACTCCTAGCAATTTGTGGCTTATTGAAGATGGCCTTGAAAGCCATTAGTGGTTACAATAGCTCTTCTAGTCCTTGTGCCAATGAATGAGAGTAGCCCTTCATGCTACTTTCTTCACCCTTCAAACCATCATGAAGAGATTGCCGCAGATCGAGCACTCTCATATCTCCGTTGTCGCCTGACCACCAACAATGGAAACAGCGTGATACTTGAAGACCGACACCGAGCCCTTGGTCCTGCAGGTCCAGTCTGACAACCTATCAAGATTTGCAAGTAACTCAAATCGCAGCTCTACTCAGCTCCCACAAGACCCCAGAATTGAGCGATACTGCAGAATGATAAATATACGGTTCCGTCAGGTTCATGCCGAGGTCCAGAGACTGTGAGAAAACTGGAGTGCAAAGAACCGAACAGGATCATCTCCGGAATGATACCACAACCCAGGACGCAATGAAATGCATGAGAAAGACAGAAGCAGTGTCAAAGTCATGGCTAAGCCAAAGAAGCCTCGTTTTGCTCTTTCTCCCGTCGAGCTTTGCGCTTTTCGAAAAAGTGGAACATGTACCAGACTCCAAATGTGGCTACCATGAAAGGGGCACTGATTGCCAGATACGTCTTCAAAGCATCAGGCTTGAAATCCTTTTCGTATCCGCCATGACCATTGTCCGGCCAATGAACAATGTCGGTGCTCATGAGTGTCTAGATCGCATCATTCGTCACAGTCAGCGCTCAGGCTCTCTTCTCTCTTCTTCTCTGGTATGGGCCATCCGGGTACTCATGCAGGCGTGGGAAGTTGCTCCGGGAAATTGCTTACCAAGAAAATAAAGAAGGAACCTACAGATATAAATGTTCCGGGCAAGAAGAACAATGTCACGAGCGTGATGATCTTCATGGAAACAGTCTCTGCCTTTGTTTTACGCGCAATCTCTTTCATATCGTAGGTCATTCGCTCCATATTTTTGGCAGATATACTCATATCATCCGTCAAATGCTCCAGGTTCTTCGCCGATTCCCGCGATTGGCTCGCCAGAAGTTCATTAGCTTGCATATTATGGAAATCAAGGAGAGCGCGAAGCTAAAAACACATTAGCTCGAGCAAACATCTCCCGGAGTAGTATGCTGGAGGTCGACGACTTACCAAGATCTTACGATCTCTTAAAAGGCCGAGCAGTGCCTCGACTCTCAGAATTTGCAGTTGCACATCGTTCTTGATGCCGTCGATACGTTGCTCGAAACGAAGCAAGTCACGATCGCCATACTGACCGAATCCATTTGGCAACTCATGCGACTTAACAACAGATCTATAATACTCCTGTAGCTGGGTCAGAACTCCCGTATTAAGTTTAAGCACTAACGCGGTTTCGATGGCTTTTTCCTCGACGTCTTGAATCTTTTGTAAGTCGCTGAAAGAGAATTGCTGCTGTCCATAGTTCTCAAATCGAGCCGGCCGGGGCTTGGGGATCTGTTGGACTTCCATTGTAAATCCAGGGGGTAGGGGCTGCCTGAGCCCGGTATCTGGGTCCGTATGCACCTGAAGGGGTGGAGTTTGCTGCTTCTCTCCCACCGCGGGGGAACCTTTGGTCGTCTGCGTCTGAGCAGGCGAAGCTGAGAGGATTGATGATGTTACACTTCCCTTTGCTTGACTTGTCATACGGGTTTGCGTTCTGGCCGGCATTTGGAAATCATCTGTACCTGCCACAGGGCTCAAAGGGGCGTCTGCATACGTGGAGAGGGCTCCACGGGTCAATTCCTGGAAGCGTTCTTCTAGGAATTTAATATACCACCGCCAATTCTCCGCCGACCAGTCACACAATATGAGGTGAGTTGCGAGGGCTGCTGTGAAAGCTTCGCCGATCGTCTGAAGAGAAGAAAACTTTGGAGGGCCACGAGCACTTGTTGCTGATTGAATACGCTCTTCAATGAGTTTATTGCCTTTGATGATGATCCAGGTCGATCGAATGTTTTCCACATCAAAAGAATGGTGCACCGCACAGTGACGAATCGACCAGGGCCAATCCCTCTGGGAGATCGACCTCTCTATAGACTTCAGGCTGTAACATACCTGTAGGTCGAGGCCAGACCAACCGAGCTCGGGTACCCTTAGGCCCACGTCTACACCTGTGAGACGTGTCCGTTGCCGAAATCCGCTATGATATAGATCCTGGGCATATGTTTGTTTACCAAAAGGGAACAGAAATTCGAGAAATTCCGGCATGACTTGGAAATAGGTGAACGAAAACATCAGCATTTCTCTTGAAGTGCTTAGGCAATCCCGTGAATGAGGTGCGTGGACAAATCTAAATGCAACGTTCAGGTAAGCTCGAAGGCGGCGCACACACAGTGACCACTTACAGGTATCTACACCATGGATCTGGGCGTTTCGAATGATACGCTTTGCTCAGATGTAGTTTTAAATCACCCATCCGGCTTATAGGGACAGGCCAGAATGCTGGATCTCAAGTGTCAATTCATTTGCAATGCTGCCCGCGCCTTAGTCTCTTCCGAAGCACACACCTGTTCCGCCATGATCAAAATCCCAGAAGTTTATAGCTGACTCTTCTTCCGTAGAAAACAGCCGACATTCTTGTTCGTTCAATTGCTTCAAGTATGATCCCAACACATAATCCAGGATGTTCTGATCCGCAAAATTCTCGGGAAAATTCAGGGCGTCTCTGCACAGACTGTCTACCTGCTCCATTGCAACAACATAAGGAGCATTGGCTCAAGATGATAGTCATAAATTCATAATCACCATTATATATAGGAATCATGGAACATGACGAGGCTACCCATAACCCCACCTCAAGAAGACGTTATACCCAGTAGGTTCGCCAAGATCTGCAATGACTACTAGACCCCACGAAAATAGGGCGGAGCGAGAGCTGACTCCGGATCGAGTGCGTCCCGCCAGAAACTGCTCCATTGCCTGACACCGCAGAAGCATCGCCTCGCTGTGACAGACATCTGTGCGCAAAAGCCGCCGAGGGTTGGATAACGAATCGCGCTATTCTTGCTGACAAGCGGCCACCCACTAATTCTTCACCCGAAGGTTTAGAAGTTCGGTTTGTTCAGACTGCCGCTGTGTTAGACATGAGCTTCCCTGCGTAGTTTTGAACGTGAGATTCTGCTACTTTTGCAAGTTTTCGCGGAACCCAGAATTTGTATTGATCGCCAGCGCGCTGTACAAAGTCTGTAAACGGAAGATTCTGATCAAAGGGTAGGGAAATGTTCGGGCGTACCTGCACAAGAAAGTGGTAATTGCCCCATTTTCTGGTCAAGTAGCCTTGAATAATGGTGTCGTTCAGGCGATAGCCTGGTATGTAATCCCACTGCCAAATTCTCTCGCCGGGCGGAGGGCTAGGCATGGTGGGATGCTCGGCCAGAGGTGGCGCAGCTTGTACCCTGAGTTGCAGGGTGTTACCGATATCGATGTCGTGATACCCTCTCGAAAGAAGTGGAGCGCCACGGTGATCTGCCTTGTAGGAATCCGAAGGCTTAGATGGCAGCGGAGTTCAGCCGAACGTTACTCCTCAGTCAAAGTGGGGAACCTTTTAAATGCTCGAGCTGAGAGGGTCCGGTTCCATTGCAGAGCCGCATCGGTTGGGGTGTTGCCCCCCACTGTCAAGATCGTCGCTCGTGCAGAAAAAGGGTGGTGGCATGCATATTCGAACGATACAATCGCCTGGTTGAACTACCGTTCGCTTCTTTGCTTCTGTGGTCCGGGTACGCTGAGAAAATTAAGTAAATCATAGACGTTGGACTTTATCCGCTGAAATGTGGAATGGAAGATTTTGGGTACGCTCAGAAAGTTCCGTTGGGGGAGCCTTCCTAGGCTATGATCATCTACAGCCACAGGGTTTTGGAGAATTCAATCACGATGTAGGTCACGACTGGCGTTAACTATTGTTCTAGGGATGCACAGCACGCCGCTACTGGCTCACTAACAAGCGAGTTACTGCGTGCTGTAACCAGGCGTAACTAGGTCAATTACATGCGCTCTTAGAGTCTCATGAATTACTAATAATGCAGCTTCTAGATATAGCTTAGCAGCAGTGACCCAATTCACAGGAGGCTGTGTGCAGCACTCCAAAAAAGCTTTTGATTCAACATGCACCTGTCGTTGTTATATCCACACTTTCCAAAGCAAAGACTCAGGCGCTCACGCAGCTCTGTGTCCGCGCCTTCGACCTGCTGATTATGCACCATCCTTCCGTATCGTGCCCTGGCCATGGACGACTCACAATTGGACGACGACCCGGCCATTCAAGATGTCCTCAAATGGGCGGAATCCCAAGATACTCTGCGGTCAGGCCGTGGGGGCCCTAGCAATGATATTGAGCTCAAATTTGTGCCAGTATCTGCTCTGGAAGCAGAATTTACAAAGCCTGGGAAAGTAGAGTCCATACTTGAGACCCTGTTCGCTGGCTCGCAGTATTCCATTCCTGATGCTGAATATATTCGAGCGCATTATCTACGACCATTCGTTATATCGATACTTGTTGGGTCAGGACGTATGATCCACCATTTTGTCCAACACGAAAGCCTCCGAGATGATCACTTGCCCTTCAAGTCAGAGCCCAAAGAATTCCCAAAGTCCTCGACTACGAACATCTGGGCATCGTTCAACGAGAAGCAGTGGGTCTTCTGCCCAATAAAGTTTAAGAACTACATGAATTCTGTGATTGACAGAGACGAGATCTTGCCGATAACCATTGAGAAAGACCTTGGAGGTGGAGGCAGCTCGACCACCCAGATGATCTCGGTGCATGAGGGATACAACGGACTTAATCCACGCGTCAACGACGCTTTGGTAATTTGAAAACCTCTTACAGCAAATCGAGAGAATGCTGACGTTAGTATAGGAAGCTAGTAGTCAGCCTAGGAACCTCTTCGTTATCAAGACGTATCGAACCACGGATGAAAGAGCACACTTTGAGGCTGAACGGAAAGCGTTCACGCATTTGAAGCAGACGGCTGGAAGGCCTCCTCCGAACATCATTGGCTTCCACGGGAGCTTTTCACGCGGAGACACATTCAACATCATCCTAGAATATGCGGACTTGGGTACTCTCGATGACTTTATGAAGCAGCACCAGCCGCCTTCAAGCCCAGAAGATACCCTGATGTTCTGGAGCAAATTCTCCGACGTTATGCTCGGAGTCGTGACAATACATGGTACATTGGAGAGCAACAAGACGGAACCACAGATCATGCTTGGGTATGTTCAAGTTAGCATAGCTGTACCTTTATTTTCGTGCTGCTTACCTTTGCAGTTGGCACCAGGACTTGAAACCGTCTAATATCCTAGTCAAAAGAAATGGCAACTCGCTTTATGACTGTTACTTCATGGTCGCCGATTTGGGACTGAGTCATTTTAAGAAAGGGTCGCACCGAGGCACTGCAGACAGAGATTTACATGGTGCACACGATTACGGTCCGTTGGCAAAAATCAACTGCTGTTCTTGGCTTGAAGCTAATGATATCTACAGCTGCCCCCGAAGCCTTCAGAAGCGATTTTCCCATGGAGGAATGCGTTCTCTCTGTGAAGCAAGATGCTGACATGTGGTCCATCGGCTGTATATACAGTGAAACTGCCACCTGGGTAGCCCACAGTTGGAACACAGTCCTCGAATATCGTCGTCGTCGAGGCGGCGAGTTTTATGAGTCGACTGGAACGGAGGGACAGTGCTTCCACAACGGACGAAATGTGCTACTGACCGTCGATCACAACCACACTGGCATAAAGAGGAATCGCCGTCATCATGACCATATAACGCCGATGATACTAGACCGTCTAATCAGGGGAATGCTCATCTTTGAAGGATCTCGACTGCCAGCCAAGTATGTGTATGAGGAGTCGAAGCGGATCATTTGGGAGGCACAGACGAATATGGTGAATTCGAGTCCGATCACCGTCAATGGTCTTCGTCATCCGCCTCTCCAGGTCGATCACCAACCACGTGCGATGCCGCCCAACCTCCCTTCTCGTCGCGATTTTGGCCCTAAATTTCAAGATCTGCTCATTCATCACCCTCGATGCACGACTCTGCCAGAAGGTAACTGCTTTTCTCACAGCCTACAAAGCTATGGAACGTCCCACGATGAGCCTTACGGTGTGCAAAATGGGTGGAACGAAACTTTACAACCATCTGGTAATTGCCCCGTACATATCGATGGTCGAGGCGATCATCCATGTTTCTCGCATCACTCTCACCTTGGTCACCCACATGATCAAGCGCGGAATAGTATTCCAGAGGCATTGATCGGAGTTCCAAACGGACCTCTCCACAACAATCGATTTAGTGTCCAGGAGGAAAGAGGTGTAGGTAGAGCTGGTGGAAACTACACCCACCAGAGAAGAGAAACCCGAAATCTCCCCTTGGAGGATTCGTTGTACGCTAACTCCTTCAACCCCAATGCCTTCCAGTCATCGGTCGGAGAGACAGCCTTCTTGGCAAGCCCCGTTGAGCATACACCTCGCCCTTCGCACTCTTCCCATAGCCATCGGATTGTGTCTCCAATGACAGTTTCGAGTGTCCCAAGGCAGACGCGACATCCATGGTTGTCTGTTGAGAAGGGTCTCGAATGGATGAGATGCAAGGACACGAACAGAAATTATAGACTCGAGGGTGAAGAGCTCTTAGATAGTTTGCGTAGCAATTTGGACAGGCGTGATCACGTTCGTGCCATTCACTATCCTACATGCGAGCTGGCTAATGAGAATGTATAGGCGCTCCTCGTTGACGATGCGGCTTCTACAGCTCCCTATCGGCCAGAGATGAGAAATGTCTGCGAATTAATATCGTGCATGGTAAAAGACTATGATCCTAACGGTCTAGATCTATACTTTACCTCCTCTCGGAAGCGATACAAGCCATCAGGTGTCTCCTCGCTCTTGGAACAATTAGATGCGCATCCATCAAGGGGCGTAGCTGATATGAGAGAGCGTTTCGGCACCATCATCGACAACTATCAACAACAGTTCGGGAAGAGGACATGGAAATCCGTCTTCCTAGGGACACCCAAAGTCCCACGAAAATTCACCCTCTACGTTTTCACCGATGGAGTCTGGCAATTAAAGTGTAACCTCATCCCAACGATCAAGGCATTGGTAAGAACCTTGATGGAACATGGTCTCCCAAACAAACATGTCGGCATCCAATTTATTCGTTTCGGAGACGATGCGAGAGGACTCGCACGACTGAAGGAGCTGGATTCCGAATTGAATCTCGATCTGTAAGTCTTTCACACCCTACATTCTTCCATCGACCCCTTTTTTTATTGATGAATTTGAGTATCCCCCCTAGCTCCGATAGACATCGTGTTCAAGGCACTGGGCTGACTGGTAACAGAGATATCATTGACACGACCGAGGCAAATGGGAACGTGTGGAAAATGCTTTTCGGCCCAGTCAATGACGATTTCGACGACGACCCCTGATATTCCCAACGGCAACGTCCCCCATCAAAATTCGCATATACATAAAAGTTTGGGTGGTTCATTACCGCAAAGATCGGCAATTTCGTCATTGCAAAGACTAGATCCTTTGCTTGCAGCACTTGCTATAGAATCATCCCTTGATGGTCCATATTGGAAAGCCACTGTCACATAGGCATACACCACCTGACCTTGCACATTTACCACGTTCTTGAACGAGCTCCTCTGGGCGAGGACCTTCGCAGATTCACTGCTCGTAAAGGAATATATCGACTCCAATAAATTTCTGTTCGACACAACATGTTCACAAAAGTTTCTCGATACATTACCATTGGTCAGAAGTCCGGCGCAGGACAATATCCTGTTCTTGCCTTTGCTTTTTGGATACCCCCTTAGCTCGTGTTTCGGAAGTGGATATTCTCACCCATGCATTAACGAGGATAAAGCGGGCGTTGGCACGTGCATGACGGGAGGATTTACAGTCATATTACTTGAAGAAGTACAGGCTTTGCATCAGAAAGACGGGCATGATCTGACGCATCTTGTGCATTAGACTAGATGGGGCCAAAAGCGTGATATCCTATCTCAAAAACAATAATAATCCTACAGTTAATCTGCAGACTCTCCCTCACAACCCCACCGAGCCCTCTTCCTCTCCTTCATCATGGTATAAAGCTTGTTCACGGCTCCATATCTATCACTCAGCAAAGTAACACTATACAAGCACTCATCGTACCTCCTGCAATGCCAATCACCATCATGAATGCACTCGCCGCAGCTGCAACAATGCTGCCAGCAAGCATGTCTTACCAACGGCTCACAAGAGAACGGACAGAGCCGCACCTCAAACCCCACACCTTATTCTCCCCAGGCTCAAATACACCAAGATCCCTTCACCCCCCCCCTCACCCAAATTGCTCAAGATCCCATCCCCCCACTCCCCCCCTCACCCCCCCCGCCCCCACCTCTGAAACCTTGATCAACATTCCAAAACCAAATATCCCTACCCCACTCATCCGTCCTTAAAGCATCCCTCCTCACAGCTCTCATTCAACCTCCCCTATTTCTATACAAGACTACACTCCAGGGACCCCAAACCTTGAACCACCAAATACCGAACCACCTCACCCAGCTTGCTCGATCATCTAAATATCGAATCGATATGGCGTAGTCTACAACAAGCCGTACCCTAGCCATCCCCAACCGACCGGTCCACCTTTGCAGTCAAGACCTCCTGCACTGATTCCAAGCATTCCCCGCTCCCCTTAACCTTGAGCCCAATCCCCGGTCCTCACGACCCGTCCACACTATCCGTCCACACTCCCGATCCATCTCCTTCCAAGATTCCACACCCCATCCCCCAGCTTCCCCACCCCCCCACCCCCCCTCGAAGGGCTGTGTTTTGATCTACTCATCTTTATGGGGGAAGCGGCATAATCCCCCCTTCAAACCCCGGGAATTCCCTGTCCGTTCAATATAATGACATAATCATCCCCCCCACGGCGAGGATGATAGGAAATAAGAAATCTTTAGAGAACGGATTAGGGGGCGGGTGACGGAAAATGGGGAGATGGATTCATTCGGGTGACGGTTGGAGTTTGATAATGGGGAATAGGATGTACTTGGATGAACCGTGGAGGTTGGGGATTGGAGATGAGGGGATTGATATGCGGAGGAGAGCTGAGGAGAGAGGAGGAAGAGGAAGAGGGTGAGGGTTGAGGAACTCGAACAGGGGTGCTAGGAGCAGAAGAGGTAGTCTGAGCGAGATAGGTGGTTTCGGATGAGAAGCGAATGTTGACGATGGGAGATGAGAGGTTTGATATGCTGTAGAGAGTTGAAGTGTGAAGAGATTTTGGGAGAGGAAAGTGGTTGAATGCCCAGGATATGGGTGATAGGAGCGGAACGGATGTTTGGACGGGTAGAGGACGCTACAGGAAAGATGGCCAGTGTGACAATTCCTCTACGCATCCGCCACGTCAGACCTCCTGATCCTGCGATAATCGAAAGCCCACCCCCACTCACTTCACATCTTCCCGAAATGGGAAAATCACAATATTCCCTTCCTACTCAACAACACCCCACATCAACGCCCATCCATAGTCATGACCCCTCAAGCTTCCACTCCTTAAAACTCTTCTGCCTCTGCCGCGAATTCCAATTCAGTTTCTGCGAGATACTGTTGATCCAATCCTCGCTCCTGCGGCCCGGCTGCATCACGTTGGCGAACGGGTAGCGGCTGGCGGATATGGTTACGTAGTCGCCAGGGCAGAGCTCGACCCTGGTGCGTAGCGCATGTGTTAGTATTGTAATATGCTACTTTTCGTGGCGAATTTGGCGTGCCCGAATTCCGTTCAGGGACGTTTTTATTGGTCGAATTTTGAGAATGGAAGTGGTGATAGCATACCTTTCTCTGCCGTCAAAGCTCGCCCAGGACGAAGTGCGAGAATCATATGGGACTCCTACGCGTAGCACGATCGTGTCTGGGAGGATGATGGGCCGGAACGATAGCGTGTGCGCGCATATAGCCGAGAGAAGGATGACTGGGTTTTCGGGATGGCATAGCGAGCCCCCTGCTGCTAGATTGTAGGCCGTGGAGCCTGTGGGTGTGGCGACGCATACACCGTCGGCTTGAACAGTGGTGAAGTGCTCGTCGTCTCCAAAGACCTCGATAGTGGACATGGCTTCGAGCATTAGCTGTACTGTTCTTTCGCGAGGGTGTTGCTGAGAGTTGAACACGTACTAGGATTGGGACCCCTGTCCACGACAAGGTCGTTCAAGATCTCATAAGACCCATCTGCCTTGTGCGTGTAATCGTTCTCCGCTTCCTCTCCTATGAGCTCTTCGACTAGATCCCGTTCTTGAGACTTATTGTGTGATCGCATTACTGTGACCTCGAACCTCAAACGTAAGCTGACTGTGACGCCGTCGGTGAATGCTGTGGTTAGTGTTTCTCTGAAATTGGCGTAATCGAACTTGGTAAGGAAGCCGAGGGATCCAAGGGAAAAGGATAGAACAGGGGGGACGATTCGCTGAAAGAGCCAGCTTGCGTAGAGGAGCGTGCCGTCGCCTCCGAGCTGTTTCTGTTAGCGAGATTTGACCCGTTTAGTAGCAAGGCGTACCGAGACAACAAAGTCGAAGGTGAGAGGATGCTTTGCGGCAAGCTCGTTCGTCCAGAACTTGAGGCGACCTTCTCTTGACGATTCCTTAGAAACGAGGCCTTTGGCATCGAAAATGTGATTTTTTTCCAAGGTATCTTCGACATATCTAGCAAAGTTCAGCCATGCAACGTTCTTGTTCGTTCTTAGAACGACGCACACGATGTAAGGTGTATCCCTCTCCTTTGACAGCAACCACTCTACCAACTCCCTCGTGAACCCAATAAGTGATTCATCATGTGCCTTGGTCAAAACAAACACAGTCTTGACCTTTATCTTCAGCCGGATACTACCCAATTTCTTTGATAATTCGCGAACGCCCATCGCCATATCCGATAATTGCCTTTTGGAGAGAAGCCTGGAGTGGGTAGCCTGAGCATCCAGAGTCCCGACTCCTTTGTCGGCTCTGGTATCCTCGTTGATGTGCTGAAGCGCATTGGCATTCGAAGCGCGAGATTTTTGTTGTTTCTCGAGAAGGGAATGAACGAAGCATGCTGAATTCTGTCTCCGTTCTGCAGACTGCTTTGCGAGTTTGGGGTTGTCTGCGGTTACCAAGGAAGACCGGCGGCGGTGAGCGTTGTCTGCGTCGAAGACCACCTACTTGTATGTCTCAGCTTTGGCACAGAGAGAGCGTAGGTTGTTCAGGTACCTCAAGGGCGTGCTGGTATTCCGAGTCGCTAGCGCTCGACTCGCTGTGGACCTTTAACGGGTCAGCGACACAATGTATCCGTTTTCATAGGCATGCCACTCACATCTTCCCGGTTGTTTTGCACGTCCATTACTGACAAACCAGAAAAGTCCAGCCGGAGAGGAGCCCCGTCTGACATCTTAGCATTCATGGGAAGAAGTGGAATAGTGTGGGCATTCAATCCGAGGACATCGATGACATCTGACCCCCACACCCCACCTGACAACCACCCGAAGATCAGCCGCTCTATATCAAAACTTTCGAGGGTTACTTTAGACCGTTCATTTTTGCAACAGTAGTCTTCAGATTTTGCTCCATATGCACAAGGCACGGAGATCTAGAAACCAAAATGGTGGAAGTATGACCATCTTTTCGTAGTCTCCTGGTACAAAAGCAGCACTCTATTTACGCCTGTCCATCCGGCCTGGCAAGTCATACTCTGTCGCTCCCTGGAGCTCCATTATCGAGTACCCACACTCAAGGCCAGTCAAGCAAAAGCTAGGGACCCAAATCCACGTTCCTGCCATACTGGTATGTCACGAATCAATTCGCACTGACGAAGCCAGGAATAGTTCCAACCAAGCCATTTGCAATGACGTCACCAGCGCCGCCTCTCCCACTGCACGGGTTTATCGTGCGTTCATGAACTTGAGAGGGTCTTGGCCGTGATGGAGAATTACTTGTGATTTCGGAGGTTGTTGATAGAGATGTTGGGGTTGATTTGATATTGGCATTGAATGTGTTTGCGGGGGAAGGCGACGTAAATGAAGAAGGGGAATGGGTGGTTGAGTGAGGCGGTGGTTCTGTCCTTTTTGCAGTTGATGGCGAGATAGAGACACCCCGTGGTATGTTGGTTGCTGGACGTTCTGCGGATTCCCGGATTCTGGATTCGTGCTTTGGTGAAATTGAAGTGGGATTGGAGATCTCAGATTGGGCTGGCGAAGTGGGTAGAGCAGCTACGGGATCCTCTGACTTCCTTACCAAAATCAGTCCTTCCTCCGCTGGTGTGTCCTTCGGTTCAGGCTCACTCGTGATTGCGCCTGGATCTCCCTTCAAGGCTGAAATTATTTCCTGCTCAGGCGCAGCACTCTGTAATCCAGGAGCTTGTTGGAGCAGCTCTGACTGCTCGTAGAACAACATGAAAACCCCTCCCTGTGAGAGTACAGTCTCTTCATCAACTTCGGAGACATCTTCGTCGCTAAGACGCCACCATGACTGAGACATTTCGCTATCAATGATGTCTTCTGCGGCTTTCTTCTTGGGCGGTGACTTCTTGTAGCATATATAATGCCCATTTTCATGTCTTCCATAATGCGTAATAATAGATCTGAGCTCGTACACTGGGCCTAAATTCTTCACCTTGGTTTCTACGGCATCAGATAGCATGGACTCGGTTGGAAGCAAGTTCCAGCTCTCAATTTCAGATGGCGACCTGTCCGACTCAGATCGAGGACCGAGACACCAAGGACCCAAATCGAGCTGTCTCGGGAAACGTACGCTTGCGTAATTCTTGCTCTGCTCGCCCGTCATTTCGTTGAATATACTTCTATTGACGTGAATCGTCAAAGCTTTTGGTGCGCGGATAATGACCGCCTGTCGAGTCTTTGTTGTTGAGATTCGACTCTTGGCTGGTATTTGGCACTTCTTGAGACTGTTGTCCGAGAAGTCTTCTTTCTCCACCGCCTGATCGACAATTTTAAGTCGCTCTCGTATCGACACTTGGAGATCTGCCGTTGCCTGCAGAGCATCTGCCTCAGCATTGCCGTCGCGTTTGTCGATAATGTCGCTCAATAGATGTTCCATTCGCTTCTTGGCCTGTAGAAGAGTGCACTTAGCACATTCGACTCCGTTAATTGGTTCCAGCGCCGTATATTCGCCCAGACAGGTCAGTAGGTCGTATGTCCACTGTCTACCCAAAGGTAACGTAAGGCAGTTGAATGGAATGAGCGACAGACCCTCGACATATCCGCACTGTTGGCAGCCAACACGTTGTGCTAAAAGACCTTCGAGTGGATGTTGTGCTAAGATCGCCGCCAGCTCTTCTGGAAGTCGTGAGGCTTTCGAGACCCTGCGTGACAAGATCCTCCCTGCTGAAAATTCATCCCGGGCTACGCACTCATCTTCTGACCTAGATTCTAACCCCTGAGCGTTTCCCTCGTCAGTCCGCTCTGGACTAGCCAACACCCTCAGTCCACTGCCCCCAGGGTTCCACTTCATTGCCCTCTTGATATCTTTTTCCACCTCATCCAAGACCTTCGAATAATACTCTTGAGCGTCCTGCTGCTGCCAGCTACTCATACTCTTCAACTGCGCTGGCGTCCAAAACGTCTTCCCCACATTCTCCGGATCATTCAACCTGGCCGTAACATCCATCAACGCCGATGCTGTAGACTTCGCGCCGTTCTCCGACCCAGCTCGGCTCAGGAATCCCGGTAGAGATTCCAGAGCAGCCAAGCCTTGCAGCACACTGTTCTGGTAGCACGAATTGTCCCAGTTGCCCAACCCTGGGGGACTATTGGCAGGCTTTCCTTTAAAGACACTCCCAAGCCCAGAAAGTGTCCTCGTCCGCTGTACGACGGTCATGATCCCTGGGCCTTCGAAACCCATGATGCGTCTCATGGCATTACTCTTTCTCGCATGATCTCTTGAATCAAAGCCACTGCCCACTTCCTGCCCTCCTGAGCCACTTTTCCCAAAATCACCGTCCAAAGCTGAAAGTATGCGCGAGGGAATCATGTAAACGAGGCAATTCCACAGGAGCTCTGAGAGGGGCAGGGTGGTGTGTTCAAAGTATGTGAGGAGGTAGTATGCTATGATCAGGACGAGCACACCATAAGCAGTGGTTGTTGTTGACGAGTTGAAGGAGCGGGCAAACGCTTTGTATGTTGGATGAGAATTCGGGGAGCTGAAGCTTTCGGCGAAGCTTTCGACGAAGCTCATGATGAGGACGGAAGGGGAGGTTCATACGTTCTGTGGCGGGTTCTGTGGAGACGTCATGTTCGGAATAGTCTGATCATGGTGAAGCAGGAAGATCTTGTGAAGAAAAAGGCCTGCAGGAGATACATGATTTTACTAATGATGTTTACAAAGACGCTGCAAAGAAAATGAAAAGATTCTGGTTGCGGAGGCGTCTTCCTTTCGCCGCATTCCCGCCTCCCATTGGTCAGAACAACCACCAATTCCTCCCCTCTCCTCCACCATCCCCCCATTCCCCACCCCCAACTCCTCACACCCCCAGCAATGGCCACAACACCTGCCCCCCCGGGCTCCAAACCCCTCGCCGCATCCACCTCTACCTCCACCTCAACCACCCTCCAACACCACTCCTCCACCCAACGAGTCCCGCAAAAAGCCCCAAACCCCGGCCTCCGTACCCCCTCAAACAAAAAAACAATCTACGACCGCAACCTCAACCGCACCCGCACAGCCGAACTCTCGCGCGCGAGCTTCGCATACCTCTTTGCGGAAATGGTAACCTATGCGCAGAGGAGAGTGACCGGGATTCAAGACCTAGAACGCCGGTAACCACCTCATCCTCCACCATTCCCCCTCCCCTCTTTCCCCCCTTTCTACCTCCCAAACCCCCTCCCACCCACAACCCACCTCAACCCAAACCTAACCACCCCAGCCTAAACGAACAAGGCTACCCCCTCGGCCTCCGCCTCCTCCCCCTACTCCTCCACCGCCTCTCCACCCCCACCGCCCCCCAACCCCGCCCAACCCGCATCCTCCCCCTCCTCCAATTCATCGCCAACCCCCTCTGGCGACACCTCTTCGCCCGCCCGGCCGACGCCATCGA
>JAABUQ010002959.1_pt1 | contig 32234 bp, 33 predicted proteins | sample 5560001 | NCBI WGS metagenome assembly JAABUQ01 (sample SAMN10711888, study PRJNA513371) | rock metagenome | isolation source: Antarctica rocks | place: Antarctica: Victoria Land, Finger Mt nord | collected 2015-12-18 | reverse complement strand
TATATAGTAATGCATTTAGATAATGCATTTGTACGTTATTTGTGCGTTATTATTTTTAAACTATTTTTAGTAATTCAAATAATGCGAATTTTTTTAAAAATAAAAAATCTTGGCATTTTGACGTCATTTTCGATTGCTTGACGAGTTGATCGAGTCAAGTTAAGAAATCGTTAATTCAAGTCGATTTCGAATTGAGTTACAATGTTGATATTAAGTATTTAAGTTAAGTTAAAAAGTTGATATCAAGTATTCGAGTTAAATTAGAAAGTTGATATTAATTCTCGACTCGACGATTAGTCTAAATATTGTCGATATTTATAATTAAAGAATATATTATTTAAATTATTTATTATAAATCTATTATGTATATAATCTTTAATAACTTTGTTTGCAATTATATTCTTTTACTTATTATATTAACAATTAATAAAAACTCTAATTTAATACTTTGTTTAAATAACGTCTTTGCTTACAAGAGTAAAAAGCTTTAAGAAATATATAATAGTATTAACGTTATATTAACGTTTCTTTCTTTATATTTTTGCAACTTTAATTTTATCGAAATCTTCTTTACAATACTTAAAAAATAAATAAAATATTACAAGTAACATGCGAAAAATTATAAGATATTTAAGAAGTTCTTGCAAAAGATTATTTTAATACAAAAATAAAAATACAATTTTAATAAATTCTTTAGAGCGTTAGAAATAGATTATTTGTGTTGCAATAATATATATAACTAGATATCTAAATAAGAGTTTTGTAATTTGTAATTTTTTTAATTTCTAATTGTTCTTATATATTTTGTGTTAATTTCTTCTTCTTTATATAATTAAGCAAGTTATTATTCGAATTTTTGTTCTTGTTTGTGTCTCTATATTTCGATATATTATCTTAAGTCTTGTTCTTGTTAATTGTAAAAAAAAAAGTTTGTTATAAAAAAGTAATTAATATTTGTATCTATATTTGCGTTATAGAAGAAAAATTTATTAAAGTTTTGTTTATAAGATTCTTTAAAAGCAATTGCAATACAATACGTCTAATATTATTTTAATTACTTATATAGTTTTTAAAATTTGTAATTTAACTATTTATAGATTCTCTTAATTTTATTAATAAACAAATATATAAGAATTAAGATTTTGCAACAACAATAATTGTAAATTAGTAAAAATATATTTAGAAAAAAGATCTAAAATTCTTATGCAATTTTGTTAAAAGTAATATTGACGTTAATTTAAGATTTAATACTTGTAACGCTAAGTTTTAAGTAATTAAACTTTGTTAATTTGCAATATTGTTAGTAATAATTAATATTTTTAAGTTGCATTATTATTATTAAAAGTTCTTCTCTAAATAATATTAATAAAAAAATATATATATTTTGTTAACAAATATCGATATAAATATTTTAGAAAAACAAACAATAATATAGACAAAGAAATAGAAGATTTAACTTATTATTAATATTTTGTATTATATTATTAAAGCTTGCATTAATTGTTTTCTTATTAAATTGTTTAACTCTTAGATAATTTTTGTAAAATCTAATTTTACAAACAAGAATAATATCGATTTCGAATAATATATTGATCAATAATTATTATTTAGTATTTATTTTTTAATTCTAAATTATTTGCAATATAAAGAATTACTTATTTAGAATCTTACTTGTCTCTAATATTGTATCGCAAAAAGTATTATTAAAAACAAAATCTTTTTTGCAAATAACTTAATTAACAAAGTTTATTATAATAGATTTATTAAAGAATATTTTAATAGAACTATCTAATAAAGTAACAAGAAAATTGTTATTTGCGTCAAACAAACATATATAAGCTTTAAATTTGTTATAAGAATATTTTTTATTTATATTACTAGTTGTTTGTTGTTTGCGACAACAATTCTTAATATATTCTTGTTCGAAATCGAGTTCTAATTAATATTTTTACTTATATTTATAAGTTCTAATCTTTTGTTTGCGTTTGCGATTTTCTATTATATTTATAAGACGTAAATCGAGCATTATTTTAATAGAATTAGTAATAAAACTAGTTGTTAAAGTAGATATCGACATAGAAATAAAAATCTTAGAAAAGAAATACTTTTCTTCTCTTAATATATCTTTTCTATTATATAAATTATTATTAAGCTCGATTATCTTGTATTAATAATTTATAAATTTAGAAGATTTAGTAAGAATGTATTAATTAATTGTATACTTTTTAATTTAGTTTTTAATATTCTTTTAATTAAGTTTATAATATTTGTTATTATTTAAATAGTACTTTTTTTTGCTTTTATTTATATATTTATAATTCTTGTATTTGTATATATTTATAATCTTTTTTATTATTGTAATCTTGTTATTTTTAAGTAAATTTGCAATTAATATTTTGCAAATTGCTTTATTCTTTGTAATCTTTGTCTTAATTATTATTGCAAAGAACAAGTTTTCTAAAAAAGAAGAATTTTTTAAATGCAATAAAAGTATATTTGATTTAACTTTATTATATAAGAACAAAATATATACTAGTATCTCTTATTTTTTAGATTGCAAACAAAAGTACTTTCTAATATAAAAAATTATATTAAATAATTAATTTAGATCGTTTCTAAGCTTTGAAATTAATTTTTAATTAAACTTCTAATCTTTTCAAATAATTATTATCTTTAATTCTAATTTATAGCACGAAATTTTATTATTTTTAATATACAACTTTGTTTTATCTTGCATACAAATCTAAATTATTGTATAAAATTAACTATTAATATTACAAACAACAATTAGTCTATTTTTTTGTTTAAAGAGAATATTATTGTCGAAGACAATAATATAGACTAACGTGTAATTCTTTAGAGCAAGCAATTTATTTTTCTTTTTCTTTCTTTTTTGTTTTGCTTCTTGTATAGTTGCAAATCTTTTATTTGAAAGACAATATTTGCGACAATTGATAATTTTATTAGCAATTATTCGATTTTTCTTATTTAAAGAGACTTTTGTTATAGTTGCTATATTAATAGACGTTTTATTGTTTATATTTTTATTACTATCGAATTTATTATTACTTGCAACATTAGAATCTACGTTAGAATCGAAGAATATTTGATAAATATCGACATTAAGAGAAAAAGTCTTGCTTACAAACTTCTTTGCGAGAGCAAAAAAACTTGTCGTCGATTGTCTCTTAACTTTGAATTTCAATTTAGTAACTTTAGATTTTGCAGACGATAAGAAGTTATTAAAGACAACGACGACGATCTTCTTGAAGAGCTTTTTCGTTCTAACAGACTTGTTTATAGCGACGACGACGAGAGAGATCAAAGGAATTATCGACGACGAGGCGAAGATAAAGAGAAATGTCGACTATATAGATATACTAAAAGCTTCACGATTGCATGCTAATTGAACAAATAGAAGAGGTTTTAATTCAATTGCGCGAAAAACCACGATTTGTGTGATGGTCCACCAAAACCTTGGCACCTTCCCGGCTGCGGCATAGAAACCTGCTTGGCACGATATCTGTCTCGTTGACTGAGTCTTGAAGAAACGTATATCACTGCATATACCACTATACCAAATTTTGTCGTTGATGCTCTTATGATGAAACAGGCAGAACCATCCGAACAAGTAACCGATATGGGGCGAGTATTCCATGATCTCCATCATTTCGCGAATCCGGGGCATGCCTGCCGTGAGAGGCTGAAGCACTAGGGGTATGAAAGAAATGGTCGCGACTGCTACAAATATAAGTAGAAAGGTCCAGAGCTCAATATTCCCAGTGGCGAAATTTCTCAAGTTCATTCCCATGATAGATGTTGTCAACTGCAAAGGAAGGAATACATAGGCGAGCTGGTTTAGCAATCCGAGCTTTGCCGAGGTATTCTTCGCTTCCTTAACTGCATCTGCCTGTGCTTGAATCACCTCTCCATGATAGTTGGAATTACTCGAGTTCTCCTTAGCGTGGTGGAAAGACAGAAGGGCGTTTATATCTTCCGTCAGCTCGCAAAGAAGGCGACAGGTTTCTTGGCCTTGAGATATTTCGTAGTCCGAACTCACTTGATCTCCGTCAAACCTAGCTAGAAAAACCTCAACCTGACGTCTCAGAGGTACCGGTTGCTGGATCTCACAGAAGAGCGAATAAGAATCTTCCCAATACTGATCAATCTCTTGAAGTGCCTTTGGTGCAATGATCCTGTAATAGTCTGCGTTGCAGCAGCAAGCTAGATTGGTGAGATATGGTAGAATTGATTTTAATATGAGACAATCTATCTTCTCGCTTTCAGAGAAACGAAGTGCTGAGAGGGAGCGGCTGAGGTGGTTATGGAGAGACTTTGAGCTTTGCCTCCCTAGAAGAGTTGACCCTGTGACTCGTGCATTTGGGTAGTTGAAAAAGATACGCGACATTTCTGAAAGCTTGCTTCGGGGTGCGCGGAGGAAGAGTATTACTTTTGAAGCTTTTTTGTGATCATCGGCGCCCGTGGAGGTCGGGTCTACTACTCACATGTGACTTTCGGATCATTCTGATGGATTGCCAGGGACAAACACTTGTCCTTGTATGAGAAAAAGAAGCATGAACCTGGCTGTATTGTCAACGAAGACATAGTATCGCCGCCAAGATGCCACGTATGTTGGTTTGGGTAGGGGTCGTGATTAACTTCCTCCAGCGCAAGGGGGATGTCCCGTGGGCAATTTGGCTCGTATTCCACGCCCGGATAATGAAAGTGTTTTGCCACGAAGCGTAGGTCTAGGCTGTACCTGCTGCAGATTGGATCGACAATATCGCGATCCACACCCCAGCTCTTCCCATGGCCTATGAGTATAATGCGGAGACGTGAGCCTTGTGCTTCGACATCCAAAGATTGTGAGAGTGAAGCTGCCGTGCCGTCGATTCCCGATGTCACAAAACCATTACCGATGAGCTCAAAGACTTGTCCAGATGTTCTGTCTCCATCGGCGGGCACTGGCGTCTGTAGATACCGATAATGAGCCAGGACAACTCTGGACGCTTTCATAGACCACCTCGCGCACCCTCTTACTAAAGATGTCAGGCTCGGAAATGGCCTTCATTTTCTCCCAGTCTTGTGGCTGAGTCGACATCCAGACTGTTCGAATTAGAAAACGTGATGCTGCTTGATTGAGCTGTCTGCAAGCCAGTCGAAATGCCTTTATATTGCGGGAATTTAGAGGTTGAAGTACGTTCTCGAGGATCTCGAGAGGTAAGTCGCTGATTCCGATAGCCATTTCTATCAGGGTTCTTGAGTAGTGTCGACAGATAGGAGTTCAGTGATCTTCCAATGTTGTATCATTGAGTGACTCTATCGGTAGAACTACAGATGTAGAATAATACATGTAGTGTTCGTCGGCGAAAACTAAGTGGTTGGTGTCGATCGTTGGATTGGAAGTGAAGCTTATCAGAGGCCGAGTCTGACGTGTATGAGCGAGGTGCTGTTAGATCTGATCAGATCAGAGTGTTGTCACCAAAGGTCGTCATAGTATTTTATGCGCCAAGAAAATTCGTGTCTGCCCGTTGCTCATCTACTTAACCTGACCGAAAACCCAAATTACGTGATTGGGATAGACTTATCGACCCGTGAGAATCCCCAGCAAAAGAGCCAAGTGGTCAGAAAGACATTCCTAATTATCGGTCTATGAATGCCACCTGAAGAGCCTATGGAAGTCAAACATCCCGGTTGAGCCGACGAAGCCTATTCCGCTTTCGAAGTCCACGTGATGCTCTTGGACTGATTTCCTCGTACTCGCTACATCTCCTACCCTTCCCGTTTCGCCGAGCGGTTCGATGTGCGGATGGATTTCTGTCATGGTTCGAGGTTGCCATCCGGGTCCGATCAGATTAGCCACCGGGCCTTTGTGCTGGTGCCGAAGAGCGATTTGAGAACCTTTGACGCACGGGATATTTACACAGCAACCTGCATTGATGTAAAGACCGAGACGGAACATCTGGAGCTTGTGCTACCTGTACCACAAGCACCCGGGCTCGCCATGGAGATCCAGACAACATGGGTGAGTGGTTGGCGTTGGCCAGGCGTGCTGATCGCTCTCATTGATCGTCGTGTATATACTCGCAACTTGGGCTTTTCAGGTCATGTAGCATGCAGTGCGGCCGCTGGCCACCAGCTGGTATCGCCCTTATGTCTGTTCTCTCATCCTGAACTGATCGTCTCGCAGTTGCCAAGCAGGTGCCAAGTTAATTAGTGTTTGCTAGTCTACTGTAATACTTGGCATCCTCCCAACCTCATCTTTCTGAAATTCATACTTACCTATAACAGCATTGGCCTTGACTGAAAGTCTTCGTCATGTAGTCGCCAAACCTGCTTCAGGATATCAATGCAACACGAATATGATTGCGAACCTGGCCGCAGCTTGGCAGTCATCAACATGGAAGTCATGATCATTATCAGTCCCTGAATTTCATCTCGGATTGATTCGACGAAGGATCGTTGGGGCAAAATTGCGTAGTAAGAGACATGGCACGAGAATTACAGCAATCGTCTACTTACATCACTCGTGACTAGTAAGTATGTCAAGCTATAGGCCTCTTGCACAGTAATTATTGCTGCACCACGTCAACCATCTACTGCGCCTTTTCGGCCACTGCCTCGATGCAGTAGTAGTCTACAATTGCGAGCACACAAAGGTATCACTTGCAGACTTGCTGTAAGCCCAGAGTCTCGCGCTACGAGGATCCGCCGCTTCCTTTCGCAGACGCCATGCCGCCATTGGCTGTCAGCGCCCGAGGGCTATATGTGATCCTCGAATAGACGCCAGACCTCCAACTCACGCATTGCATGCCTCTAGCGCACCAATCGACTGATACCATCATTTCGACCTGCAGGACGTGCTCGTACAGCCGCTCTGGTGGCTCAGCCCCAACCGCTTCCTACATAGCAACGACTGGAGAATAACGCATGGTCGTAATTATGAAGGGAGGTAACCGATGATGTGAGCTTGCACAAGGCCCGGGCCTCCAGCTACGGCAAGAGTGGGGAAGCTCCTTTTCATTTTCACGAATCTCCCGGTCTTGATGATATTATATCCTTGTTGTCTAATGATTGTCTGAGTTTACGTCGCTCAATTGCTGCAAGTACTATTCTCATCTTCTCTTTGCGGTCGGTGTTCATAAATCTGGAGTCAAGCAGCATCTAGAGCTCCTTCGTAAGGTTCTAGCTCTCGATTGATGTTGTTCGTCCTTCCATAAAATTGTCGTCCATTAGTGGTGGTCGAGTATACGCAATGATCGCAAAAGACCTTTTGCCTCAAAGTCTGGGGATGGTACTAATCTGCCAGCTTTGTCCGGTTGGCGCTGTCTTCTCCAATACAACAGTGACCGCTTCCCCAACGGATACTAACACAGAATAGTCGAGCAACACATACCGCCACTAATGGCGTCGGGGACACCGAATACTGCGTTGGCCCCACGCCGCCAACAGGGCTGTCATTCCCTACAAAAACGTTCATAGAGGTACTCGCCATTGTCAGTGGTCACACAACTACCAAATACGACTTCGAGACAGGTGGAGGCGCATATGTCCATGTACCATTCACTGCGACAGGTCCAACAACGCTTTGGACGACATACTCAAGGGCAGACTACCCTCAACTCCAGCCATATACGGATCGCCCATCATGTTGTGGACAATGCACGGTGTACTTCTCAAGAGTTGACCTCCATTACTGGCCAGTACCTGGAGCCAACACCGCGTGTCTGAACAGCGGGATCGGTAGCAATAATATAGCTTCATCATTAGCCACTGTACCCCCTTCCAATAACTCAATATCAACTACGGTCGGTCCGGATGGATTCACCTATACATCACCTTCGGTCTACCTCGCATATCACGACATAAGTGCCTCGAACAGATGCGGACAAGTCGGGCCTAAACACACCTCCGTCACTGTAGCTGTTGATCCAGGTCAGCTGTCCACTCTATTTGATGAGGGGCGCGGCGGTCCGATTGCAACCTTTGACCTCAAGCAACTGCCTTGTCCACCGCAATCATTGATTGATGCACAAAGATCGGCGGCCTGGCCCGGCTTCAAATACCCCCTGGGAGTAAATGAATGGGCGCCGATCATCGTGCCACCTCCATACATTCAGAGCTTAGAGCCAGCCTGGGCATTTTGTATGAGTGAGTATGTCCTGGACCCTCCGAGGACTCTTGTCGCAGCTACCGCTATGGTTCCTTCGCCGACTACCTTAAATGAGCCGAATACGCAGACCACGCGTGCGATGCCGAGCGCTACTATCCCGACGCCTCCATTGCAAACATCGATCACAGCTAGTTCAATCAAAGCGGATCCTTCAAGTACGCCGGTTGATGCGGGAACTTCTAGAGACCCAGCAACCACCAAGAACTCGGTACCACCTGCTGATCCGAATGACCCTCCGAAAGTTGGCGGGCCCCGATCCAACAAAATTCTGGGCAGCTCGCTTGATCCAGGAGCGTCAATCGAATCCAAAGCTTCTTTAACGATGTCAAGCATAGGAATTCCATCAGACGTCACCCAGCAGGCACCGAGCAACAGTGTCAGCCGGTCCCATGTCGACACGCCGCCAGGCCCAGCGTTTCCAGTCATTACCGTAGGCAGTCAAACACTCACTAGCTTACCAAATGGCGACTTTGCTATAGGGGATAGCACCCTCAAGGCCTATAGTTCCGCAATAAAGTTCCACGGGGTAACCATGTCGCTCGATTATTCAGCACTAGCGGTAGGATCATCAACCGTACATCTCCATTCCGGAAGTGCGGATGGAGCACTTACCGCCGCAGGCCTTACTGCTACACCACTTGGCGCTTCCAATATCGAGGCGGCAGGTACTACCCTCCACATGAACGGGCCGAAAGGAACAATACACGGAACGGTTATTTCCCTGGCTTCGGCAGGCTTGATACTAGGGACAAAGACCATCGCCATGCCATCTCCAGCGCCAGATCCAGATGTAACCCCTACTGCCAACGACATTTCCACCCTAGCAGGCCAGATCAATACCCCTAAAGGCAAGTCTGGTGTTGCTATGGCAGGCACCACTCTTTCAGTCACCGGGCCCGATACCACGATCTCGGGTACCGTAATATCAGCAGCACCATCCGGCCTCATAATAGCCGGTCAAACCCTCATCTTGCCAACGCCCTCACCAGGCGCAACAGGTGATGCCGTCATCATCGCCGGGAGCACAGTCACAGCCGGTGGCTCTCCCGTGACAATCGCTGGGATTCCGCTCAGTTTAGCCACCGGGCCAAGCGGCCTCTACGTCTCCGCACAGAGTTCCGGCTCTGTGACTCTATCGGCGTCGGTGCTGGCGGGAGAATCCGTGTCGTTGGGTCCAGCAGGGCAGCTGGTTGTCGGAGGCAGTCCCGTTACGGCAGCGACCGGGGATGGAAACGGAGGATTGGGATCTGTGATCATGGCTGGATTTGGCCCTGCGAGCTCGATGGTTGGAACGAACCTGGGTAACGGGCATGCCACGGCTGAGACTGGCCTGGGGGGTGGAATGGCCACGAGTGGGACTGGCCGGGGGGATGGCAATGCCACGGCTGCCGTCCTGGGCTTTGCGGGAGGGGCAAGAAGATTGGCTGGGATGGGAGTAATGAGCATTATGGTCCAGCTGTGTGTACTGTGGTGGCTTGGGTTATAGAGCGTGGTCGCTGGACGATCGACTCATTGCGTGAGCGCGGTCGGTCAGAGGCGGAACAAAGAATGTCGTGTGTTATGGAACAAAGTATATATCAGCATGATTGAAAAACACGGAACGATCGACGGCGAGCATGACCAACCCTCCCCTCTCTCACATGCTACAAGAAGGAAGAATCGCACTTCCACACCTGGGTTACCGCATAGCAGCAAGCCCACCGACTTCGGAGAGACCGGTGTATCCAACCACCTCCCTCTTCCCACCCAAAAAAGACCCATATAAAAGAAACATTCACTCCCCTCAAGCCTCCCGGGCCTCTCAAGCCTCACCCCCCCCCCTCTCCCACCTCGCCCCCCCTCCCAGAATCACAAAAGACAGCAAGAACCCAAAAAACAATCCGCAAGAACACCCACCCGCATCCGAATATCCTACCGCAACCACCCCACCCCCCAGACACCCCACCCACAAGCAAGCTTCCCCAAAGCTGAAAAGCCAAAGTCCTAGCAGTGATGGAGTACGGTGCGGTATCGAGTCCAACCTACCTCGAACTTTGTCGATACTCCGGTCTAGGCCAGGGAAAGAATGAAGCCGAAGCGGGCGGGGGGGAAAAAGGGCACTTACACGAAGCACTTAATTCCTTTTGGGGTAACCATTCTTGCGAGCATATCCAGTTTCGGTAAGTGCACACAACCCCAGTGAAAAACACCTCGTTGTTGTTTGGTTGTAAAACTAAGTTGGGGTGTGGTAATTACCGAAATGGGGTGTGGCGCGCATTTTTTTTCTTTCATTGGTTTCAATTCGCGCTGACTGACTGGAACGGGAATGGGAAAGAAAGCACTGTTCTAGATGTAGAAGTGGAGACGGGATGCGGAAGCGAAAGGAGTGTCAGGTACGAAAGGTTGATGGGTGTGGCCTGAGCATAGAAGCCGAGCACAGCTCACCCATCAATGTGCATCTTGTAAACGTGCTCCGGCGTCAAAGGCATGGAAAGACGATGGTTCTAAATTCTAGAACCGTCGGTGATCTTCTGTCAAAGAGAGATGAATTATAGCCTTAAAGAAGTGACAGACAGCTTCGAAGAAAAGAATTAGGCCCCAGGCATTTCATTAGATACAGCACCGATCGTGCAACCCCAAATGGCTCAATTGACCACTCACCCTACGAGCAATTGATGCCTGCGTACGCCGCCAGCAACGGACTCGTTCCCCCCATGTGGTTCGTCAGGTACGAATTACAGACATTCGTATCGCTCGGCCCGATCTGATTGCCCGTGTTCCAGAACACGCGATCCACGAACCCGGACTTGGCTGCGAAGCCATAGATATCCTTCATGAAAGTGCCCACCGTGTCCCAGCCCAGCGAGCACTCCGGGTTCGCACTGCCCGGCGCGACCTCTGTGACCCAGATAGGCTTATCTGAGTATTTCTGGTGGAAGGCAGTGATTGCGGAGATGACCGTTGCGGAGTCCGGGTGATACTGGTGGATGTTGTACGCGGAAAAGAAGTCCTTGCATTTGCAGGCGGCGTAGAAATTGTCGAGCCAAGGGCTCGTCGGGTCAGCAGTGACCGGGGCGACGAATTTGGTGATTTTGCCCTTGGCGGCGGCGATAAGCGGAGCGATTGCGCTGGCGGCCTCCGCCTCCGACATGGTCGGGGTAGAGTTAGCGTAGGAGTAGTCAGGTTCGTTGAAGGTGAGTAGCCAAGGTGGGGGGTTGGCGCTGTTGAGCATGTTGATGCCGTCCTGGACGTGGGAGGCGAAGGCTATCATGGGGATGAATGCGCTGGATGCTTTGCTAGAGCCAGGGCCGTTGGGAATGGTGGGCTGGAAGGTGATCCAGTCCTCGGCGGCCCCGATGGTGTCGAACATGCCGGGGTTCATGCCGCCGTTGAAGGTGACGCCTTTCATCGAAGGAGGACATCCAGACGCGCTCTTGGGTGTGGGTCTGGGCGCAAGGGTGAAGCCGGCGGGAGTACTCGGTAGGGGACCGGGAGTGAGGAACTGGCTGGAGGTGCTTGACGTTGTGGAGGCCGAAGAAGCGCTCACGGCGTCAGCAGTAGAGGCGCTGGTGATGGTGGCGGCATTGCTGCTCGACGCGGAGGTTTGCGACGTGCTGATTGTTGTGGTAGATGTCGTCGATGAGTTACTGTAGGAGATGGACGCGACGGTGTCATTACCTGGCCATGGCCCTTGGCCAAGATGCACTTGACGTACACATCGTGCAGATGCTGCAAGAGCGAACAGGAAAAGATGCTCGAAATGATACATAAGGAATGATAACCCCCCGAAAGAAGATGCTGGGAATGCAAAGAATGTGTGGTCTCTCCAGGAGACTTGAAATGCGAACAAAGAGTATCAACAACTTCCCTGTCTTAGTATTGCACACGCGCAGAGACGAGCAAGATTGTGACTGCCTCCAGACCTGGGGCTCTTATACATGTATGGTTTGCCTTAATGAATACTGCGAAACACGGCAGACAGCTCCGGATCGACACTTGAATCAAACAACGGAAATTAAAAAGCGGCAGCCAAAGCAAAGAGAATAGAGGACCACAGGTAGATACGGTGAAGAGTCAGCAGCTCCACACGAGGTGGGCCCCAGGCACGGAACGTGCGCGGTACAAGATGAAACGACCTCTATAGCCGCAAGCTTGCCTGAAGGTAATCAGAATCTGGACCAGGGTTGACGGATGCAAGAAGGAGTAGAACGCATGACAACAACAGGAATGTCATTTCGAACTTGAAGCGAGATGATGATATATTACGCATTGACGATTGAAAGTAACTCGCAAGCGGAGAACGACAATTTGCTATTTCCAATCATGAAGAAATCTGCAAAGATCTCTTATCCTTCCGCTACCGGGATGGGACTTGACCAACGTTTCATCTCATCTCGCACCGTCCGTCCTTCTCAACGCAAGAGCTGTTTCAAGGCGGAGACGAAAGTAGGCTTGCCGTGAGGAGGGTGGGAGAGACTTGTGAGGGTGGGGGTTGATGATCCGTCAGTGCCGTCCGTGGTCTGGTAGGAGCACACCAGGAATACAGTGAGAACATGGCAGAACGAAAAGAGGATGCCTTGTCTTACTCAGGCCGAGCATTTGTCATCCTTGAAGGTCCACTAATCTGTTGTTCTGTTGTGCGACGAAGGCAAGAATCAGTCTTCGTGAAGGACCGAGCGGAATTGTGATTGACGGCCGAGACGCACGCTTACCAATCCAGCCCTGAAGCCCGATTCAGGTGACATCATCTCGGAATCTCGGACTTAACGACCATCTACTTTATCAAACCCACCAAGCAACGTTTGGAGATGACACAGTGATCAAGTGCACACTGGTTGCTACATTGCGAAGTGCTCAGATACTGTGCATAGCCTATCGGAAAATGGGCGACAAAGCAGGAATCAACCGCTCTCTCAACAATGTCCGAACCGAACTCGAATACCTCCGTGATTCCGGTGTCCTCCATCCCCAGCAATTCCAGAGTATAATGGCTCAGCTGCCCGTGAGCCAAGCACCCCTGACGCAATGTCTTAACTGAAAACAACGGTGTGACAGCTGACACTCGTCGGTCGATAGCAACCGGGTGGCATTCCTTCGGAATACGTCGATCCGCGGTACGCACAAGGAACCAACAACGTCGACCCTGCCGCCATCGCCCAAGCGAGTCAAAACCCCAATCATCCCGCAAACCCTAATCACCCTAAGGTATGAGTCAACCCCGTGTTCCGATTTTGATGGAGAGCCAGCAAGGGACGGCATAAGCCCTACACCTGGGTTCTGCGGTGGGGAAACGGGCTGACGTACCTTCGTCCATAGCATGGACAATGGGCGAGCAAGCTGGGAGCCAAACTCGGGAATGCCGCTATCTTCGGGGCAGGCGCGACGGCAGGTGGTGATCTTGTGAATTCAATCTTCTGAGGCCCAAGTGGGGATTTTGTTGCTGGTGGAAACGACCTGGGAGGTGTGCATAGTCAATTGGGTGGCTGAGTGACGGTGTATGATACATGAATCGTCTTCCCTGATGGCATTAGCTAGAGTCTACGAATGCCTCCAATCGAGATGGACTTACGGAGAAAGCTTGTGACGACGAAAGTGATGACTTGGAAAAGCGAGCTGTCAAATCTGCTGAGCGGAGAGCTTGCTACTGAACCAGATAACTAGCGTTGGCCGTACTTTCAAGATCTGCTGCCGGCATCCCTCTCGTCATTACGGAATTTCGGTATTAGATTGCGCCTTGCCGAGGTGACGATCTTGACTGTACGACTCTCCGTGAATTCTTCTGCGCCCTCAAAGTCGTTGGCGTCCTCAAGAGCTCTTCTGAACTCGTCCTTCAGTAGGGTTCCTTCGGACTTCGGGAATCTTTCGCGCCGCTGTTTAAAGGGATCAATCGTCTTTGTCGGTTTTGCGGCATACCGTTTAAGGCGAGGCCTCGTCATAGCTTGCTTAATCTCCCTAACCATACCACTGTCCGGGTATCGGCGTCTGCAGCTTGGTTTCCAAGGCCAGTGCGCTCGGAACTCAACCATCTCCATACCACGGACTTCTTTGAGGGCTGCCTCGTCCGACATCGTCCATCTAGGGTAGGTCTCCGAGTTGACGATTATTTCGATGTACCTCAAGTTGGAACATGTCTTGAGAAGACGGAAAGCCTCTTTAGCGTGTAGGTCGATCCAAAGCCATCCGAAAGCGATATTGCTGATCTGCTGGCGGCGCGCATAGCCGACATTCTTTAGGAACTTGTAGAGAACGTCGATCGAGTTGAAATGAAGCTTGTTGTAGCGGTAGAACACGTGAAACGCCTCCAAGAAGGTCTGGCGCGAGACGCAAAGTAGACTAAGGTCCCTGCACCTTGGTCCGGACGCCCTGAAGACATAGGGTAATCCGTGATAAGGCCTCGTCGAGGAATCGTCGTGGGGAAGGGTGAGAACAAGTTCATAAATACGGAGCCTGATTTCTGGCGGGACCTGGCGGGCCACAACCTGTTGCCATCCGTGCTCGCCGTGTCAGCGTTGTTCCTAGCTACCACCTTCGCCGTCGATTCCTTAAAGCTTCTCGAGCCGCGTTTCTTTGATTGTTTCTTGGCCTCTGTAGCAGCTAAATCCGACCGCGGTCACCGAGTCAGCTCGGTAGAGGGCATGGACATCACATTGTAGGATCACCACTTACCTTTCAACCGATTCTCGTACATGCTTGGCGTAGGATCCCCATTGTACCAAGCCAACGCTCTACGCCTTCTCTCTGCTGCAGCTCTAGCCTCCGTTCTAGCATCCATTCTTGCCTCTCGATGTGTTGATTGAACAATGACTTGGAAGGAGGCGGCAGAGGTTGGTGGGCAGTGAGCCTAAAATTTTCACTAGTCCAGGCGCGCTGTGCAGACATTCACCTTGTAGCGCCGCGCATGATGCATCTGCACGCTTGGCGGAGCGAGAAGGAGTGCTTGGAATCAGATGAATGATCTCCTTTTCACAGGGCTAGCTAAAGCCCTTGAAGCAACGAACATCATGATCCTATAGGCAGCGACCCTACGCAATGTACCAAAGAAGTATATCTGATCGATGAATACGCAGATATTGAGAACATTAGGGCAGTTGGAAGTGAAAGATTAGGAGACGTGGCAACAATCTGAGAGACAAGAAAGGCCGATGGTAAAGGCTAAAAAGGACAAGCATCATACTGTACTGCTGTACTGGCACGTAGATCCAGAAACCTTGGCAATTTATTTAATGCAGCTCTTCGGAATAGCTGATACAGTGTGTCCAAATTCATAGTATGAGACTGTATCTAGAATTGAGCTGGTTACATGTAGTGTTTGTTTGCAATTGAGTGTCAGCACAGATACTAAAGTTACGAAAAAGGGGTACATCTATCACATGCTGGGACACCAAACCTCATTCGGCCAGTTCGATGTACACCTCATTTACTTTACTCGTAGGTTTCTCTTCAATATTATCTATCTGGATAGCTTTTCTTAATCAGAACTATGTAATCTATTTGGCATCCTATTGAAGCGATTTCGAGCACGACGTTCTCGACCGATTAGGCTACCACAGCTGTACCTAAAGACTCCTTGACGGCTCAACTAACCGTGGCCCCTACTGAGATGAATTATATAGATTTCCAGATCTACGGTTCGAAGAACGATGGAGCGACACTGCTCTCAAAATCAAGAACCCTAGGGCAAGCCCCTCATCCTGGTCTTATTCAAAATCCTCCACAACACAAATCAAGACAGGCGTCTCACTATAGAGCCAGCCTCTTAAGGTACGTATAAGAAGTAGCCTAATATAGCTGCTGTGGGTGGAATACTTAAAAAGACGATTGCTAGTGATCAATTGATGCTGTGAGACACTCCTGTAGCTAAAGATTTAGGCTCAGTGCCAGACAGCTCCACGTCAAGCGCAAAGCGCCTTAGCTCAGTGCCCCCTAATGATTCCGCCATGTTGAAAGGACTGCGAAGGAAAATGCTCTAAAGAAGCTCGTTCGACAAACACATGTATACGGAGTCGAAGCATACCAGCAATTCTTGTTGTACACGGTCTTAGCTCAATGCTTCGCTGTGACTTTGTCGCCTGTAGCCTTCTCGACCATCTCCTTCGCCCTATCACATACATTATCAGTCAGTGGCTCGTGATGATCATTAGGTCTCGAGACTCACATATCCCCCAGCGCCACCATACAAATCGTCTGCCAAACCCCGAGCCCAATCCTTGGCGTAACGCCTCGATAAAGCCCTTTGATCCCATTGTTCCCATAGATATACCTTAATGTCTTTCCCACCGTAAGATTCTTCGGCCGATTTGGATCCACGGTCTTACTCTGCATCTCGACCCGAATCACCTCAATCGGCTGATTCCACGCACTCAACCCGCCTCCCAACCCACTCGCCAATATTTTCTCCATGGATCCTAACTTCTGCCCCTCTTCTTTACCTGTCGCGCTTCGAATTCCTGATTCTGCTAGCCGCGAAAGTCCGAAGCGTGAGCCCCAGTTCGTCGTCTGCCGTATGGCCACGGCATTGACACCTCGGTTGATACCTCTAATGCCCTCTTTCCGCCAGATATCCATGAAGGTTTCGAACGTGCCAGGGGGTTTGACGCCCTGGGCGGCGATCTTGTGCTTCGTGATCTCGACGGTTTTCATGCAGGTGCAGAAGCCCATGGTGGCGTAGGCTTGGGCGACGCCACCAGCCATGCCGCCTGCAACTCCACTGCCAAAGTCTGAGGCACCGAAGGTTCTGGCGTGGTATTCGGCTTCGGAAGCGACGAAGAGGAGGACGGCGCCTTTGGTGGAGGCTTCGATCCAGGCCCAGGGAATGAGGCCTTGGTAGTCTAGAGTCGACGACGAACATTAGTAGGGCGAAGAGTCGAGTGGGAAGAAGTAGATGGGGGCTGAAAGGGGCACGAACAGCCTAGAAGACCACCTCTTTGCCAAATGCGGGCGAGGGCACCGGTCATGCCGTCGGCACGGTTGGCGGCCATTGTTGTTTTAATGACTTCCAGAGGCTAAATCCGATATCAGAATCTTGCTCATGTCTCCAGTCACGACCGCCCAGATATCCTTACTTGACCGAGGGTGGTGACTCTACATAGTCCATGTCAGCAAAGCTGTGCTGAGATGGGGACGATCACTTACTCAAACATGTTTAGACCAGCTCCCACTGTCAAGACAAAACGTCAGTCCTCGCACAGGCAGTTCAAGAAGGCTCTCTTACGAAGGAGATTGCTAAATTTGACGAGCTTCTTCTCTATCTTACTCGGTTCAGTACCACCAAGAGCCGCAGCAGAGGCCATAGCGAATGAGCGGAGAGTTCAGGCCTGACCAAGGCAAAAGGGGCGCTTCGTTCGCTGGGTATTCAAGGAAGCTTATGGTGAGGTCCGGCGGTCAAATACAACGAGCTGTGAATTGTAGCTGCTGTTGTAAAGCGGACAAGAAAGCGCAAACCCAACCCCTTACGATAAGGTGCAGGGGTCACGTTTAAGTGATGGATTTGGATGGAAGCTTAAGATTTCTCATATCCCATGCGAGTATTCGCCTGGCTCAGGTAGTTACAGATTCACGTTCGACCGCTCTTGCTGGAGTGTTATCGACCCGGACCCCTGTCAAGGACAGCTCTTTCCTTCTGGAGTGCTTTACGCAGGGTCCGTAGGGCTGAAGCGTTGGTTGCCGAACCACACATTGAATCCCGAAGCTAAACTCTTACCGTCACCGTTGAATTATTGGGCCGAAAGAGAAAATTTTTTTGGGTGCTTTAAGCGTGTGTGAGGACTGTGGAGACGCTAGGGGATGAATCCACACGTCTTCATAGCTTTAGCAATCTATACATCCTTCTTCACCCCGCAAGATACGGTATACCAGTCATGCCTAGAGTCAGATATCAAGCCCGCAGGTATACCCAACCGACAATCATGTACACGCGACGCCATTGATCTATGATACAATGACAGAGCCCACTGTTTCTCCATCCATCCTCCTTTACAGGGTCGCTCCAACAAGTTTGGCCCAAGCCTCGGTGCTGAATGACTTAGGCCGCTCGATTGGTGCGCCTACGGCACGGTCAATTATCAACTGTGGTAGAACACCGATGGCTCTCGAAACACCGAAGAGAACCGTGTAGTAGCTCGATTCAGTGAGACCGTAATACTGTAGGAGAACTCCAGAATGCTGGGACCTATTAGCAAAGACTTCATCCAGATGTTCAATACATTGTAAGCTTACAGCATCAACATTGGGGTAAGGGTTCTTTGTCTTGCCGTGCTCTGTGAGAACGCCTGGAGCGATCTTGTAGACCTGGCTGACAAGCTTGAACATCGGATCATCCGGCAAATGACGAAGCGCAAACTCGCGTTGTGATACGTAACGGGGATCTGTCTTTCGTAGAACGGCGTGGCCGTAGCCTGGGACGACTTGGCCCGACTTCAATGTTGACCAGAGGTAGTCGGTGATTGCTTGGTCGCTGAGATCGCTGCCGACGGATTTCTTCATCTTTTGCAGCCAATTAAGCACCTCTTGATTTGCCCTAGCGAGTGTTAGTCTGAACAGTAAGGATCCTCTTGTAAACCTACAAGCCATGGAGAGGGCCTGCGAGACCATTCAGACCTGCAGCAAGGGACAGCATAGGCGAACTCAGAGCGCTGCCGACCAAATGGGTCGTGTGGGCGCTTACGTTACCACCCTCATGATCGGTATGGATCGTAAGATACAACCTCATGAGCTCAAGGAATTCTTTGTTCTCGGCAAAGCCCAGCTGGTTTGCGAAGTTGAAACTGTAATCCTTATCCTTTTGCACCGGCGCGACCTTGCCGTCCTTGTAAACGTTACGGTAGATACGAGCAGCGATGGTGGGGAGCTTGGCAATGAGATCCATCGAATCCTCGAAGGTATGGCTCCAGTATTCGGTCTTAGGCATGCCCTTGGCGTATGCTTTTGCGAAAGAAGATTCGTGCTCCAAAGCCGTTACAGCAAGCGAGAACTGAGCCATTGGGTGTAGGTCATTCGGGCAACGGTCGAGAAGCTCCTCGACGAAGCTGGGAACCGCCGAGCGGGCAGCCCATTCCGCCGAAAGATCGCGGACTTGTTGTTCACTTGGAACCTTGCCGGTCAATAGAAGCCAGAAAAGGCCTACACAATGTCAGATCAAGACCCGAAGGCGTCTAATCGTGAGAGAAACCTTCTGGGAGAGGCTCCTCTCCTCCGGGCGCCTTTGGCAGCAGCTTCTGGCACTCTGGTATTGTCTTTCCTCTGAACCGGATGCCCTCCTCTGAATCAAGGACTGAGCCCTGGAGGCAGTAAGCGAGCTGCAGAGGTGATGTCAAGGCCGAGCTAGTCTACCTCCCAAACGAGTGACTTGATGCCACGAGCACCACCATAGACCTGATCGAGTGTGACTTCGCCGACGACTTTTGATCCGTATTCCCTTTCAGTCGGATAGCGTCAGCTTTTGTGCTCTGAGTAAGCTTTCCCAGTGGCCGGACTCACTTTCGGAGCTTCTTGATCTTCTCTATCTCGGCGGGGAGACCCTCCGCAAATGTTTCCTTGAGTGACTGTGCGAGATATCAGCAACATATACTTGCAGGAGCCTTCCAGACAAATATTTCGCAGCTTACCTGAGATTTGGCGGAAGAATAGCTTCGCAGGCCGGTAAAGGCAATTGAGCGAGCTGGGGAGGTTGTAACAGTCGCTGATGGGCGTAAAACCGTGCGACTGAACCGTAGAGCTGCGGCCATGACAGTCGATGGTGAATGTTTGGGGAGAGAGGGGACGGATGGAGCTAAAAGAAGACAAAGCTGGTTGAACAGCTCGGAAGTAGTGAAGGCTAAGCTATGTCCGGAATTCACCGAGGCTAGCAGGGTCAGCCGTTAGCGTCGCAGACTCTTGTCAACTTCCGCAAGCCCGCCTCAACATATCATTTCCATCTCCCAACGACTCAATCCATCATCACTCACATCACATCTGTCACATATACCCCTACATACTCATCGTAGGATCCGTTCCAAGAGTAGATCCCGTAACGAGCTCGCTACTGTAGCTACTAGCAAGTCGGTCACCGCAGTGATCTTGGGGGTGCACATCACACACTGGCCTCTGCCATAGATCATCCTGCTTGAACTGATCCAGCTCTTCATCAATACTTACATCTACACTCGCCGCGTGTTTGCCACATAGCGTAGCTCGTACATTCGTCTACTCTAACCTGCAAGGCCTGATCAGTACCTTGCCGGTCTCTTCATCGACAAGTAGAGGTCACGCGTTTGCCCTGGCCAAGCTCAAGCGCAATTATCTCCGATATAGTTAAGAATTAATTAAGGCATACACCTGGAGCGAGCACCAGTAACGCAATGTCCTCCTCTGTAGCGGAGCTCGAGACCTTACTCCAGTCCATGTTGGCCCTCAAACCACCTGGTGTTACGGGGTCGAAGATCACGACTATTACCAATCTCTGCATCACGAATGTTCAGGTATGCTACCCTTGATCATGTATGTGCCAAGCTGTTGCTGACTCTTTGCAATCTCATAGTCTGAGTCCGTCCTCATCGGTAAAATCTACACTCACTTTAAGAGGACACCGGGAACACATAAGCTGGGCGTACTCTATGTAATAGACTCTGTGACTCGACAATGGGTAGAGCATGCACGCAAGGCTGGACAAATTTCAGGTCCTGCTGCATCTGATAACACTTTCGCCGCTGGTGTAAACCACGTAACCGAATTGTTACCCTCGATCATGACTGACATTACCAATACTGCCCCCGAAGATCAAAAGGTACGCTTTCTAGACAATCATTGTAGGACCTTTCGATGGCGTGCGCGTGTCACTCTGAGCCGTAAAACGGCTATTGCATTAGGTTGCTCGCGAGATACTTGCATCTTCCGTCGTATATGTGCGGGATGTAGACTTACGAGTGTTCTGCGAATTAGGAGAAAATCCGGAAGCTTGTCGATATCTGGGAGCGTGGAAGTACCTTCCCAGCCGCCATGCTTTCCAGCTTCAAGGAGAAGCTTGCTAATCCCTCTTCAAACGGTAAGATCAATTTCCCTGCGAAGTGACTTCTCCGATGGTAAGACTTGTAAGCAAATTCTAATCAAATCCCACTGTTCTTCTAGCCATCTCCACAACCCCTGAAGGAACCCCTCCAAAGGACTTCATTCCACTAAACCCACAGCCAGCTCCAGCTCTAGCACCGGCACAGGATACTTCTGCAATATTGAAGGCACTCGCAGATATGGCAAAGACGAACACCGCGGCGCCGGGGAATCCTCCGCAGACTATCTCTGATAATGTAGCAAACGCACAGAACACATATCCGCAAAACGTGCCTTCCGTAAACTCCAATCCAAACCTACCGTCTCATCAGGCTGTAGGTGTACCTGGAGCATCGTCCTTTGGTGGACCGAGTAATGACTCCAATGCTGCTCAGAATGCAACGAGTATGTACAATGCAGCGTCGAATATGCAGGCTGGCGCAATGCTGCCTCCAGGAATGACTCAGGAGGCTTTCCAGCAGCAATTACAAGTACTGCAATTACTCACCGCTCAGGGCGTGCCACAAGATCAATGGGGACCGATATTAGCAGCGATCATGTCTGGTGGTGCCGGCGGTGCTGCTGCGTCGGCTGGTTTGGGCAACCCTTATGCAGCTCAACAGCCGAACTGGCAACCAAATCAAGGTTTTGGTGGCACGAGTAATATGTCACGTGACCGTAATGGCTACAATGACCAGAATATCCACTCTCCGTCTGGGAGGAATAGACATGCCCGTTCTCGATCTCGATCACCTCAAGGCTGGGATAGACGTCGTGAAGCTACTCCGCCTCGCCGTCGCGACAGTCCCGTGTATGGTGACTATAGAGGTGACGCCGGTCGTGACAATGGTCGTGGTAACGTTGGCGCATCTGGTAGAGGCAGAGGACAGGGCGACGCCTATCGCCGACGAAGCCCAGATCGCTATCGTAGGAGCCTAAGTCCCCGTCAACAAGGGAACGGCCTTCCTCCACCTGGACCCAAATGGATAGAGTATGATCGCTCGCTTGGCGAGGGCATGATCAAAGGTGAGAGAGCGCAGTCACGGCCACGAGTATTCCTAGTCGTCTGACAATTCTTTAGTTTTGAGTAGGACGCTGTTCGTCGGAGGAGTTACGTAAGTTTTTTACATTCTCAATTAGAACCACGCATTTGACAAATGTGTAGATCATCCGAAGATAGATTGCGGGCAATATTCGCGGACTTCGGGATTGTGCAAACATGCATCGTCAATACGGACAAACGCCACGCCTTTGTCAAGATGATCACTCGACAAGATGCAATGAAGGCCAAAGAGGGAATGGAACGCTTCAAATCCACTGAAATGCAATTGCGAGTAAGTCAGAATCCTCATTCACACACTTCTCTCAGCTTTGCTCAGATTATCGCAGACCAAATGGGGGGTAGGCTTCGGACCTCGCGACTGTAGCGACTACCAGACTGGCATCAGCGTCATTCCTATCGATCGCTTGACCGACGCTGATCGCAAATGGATGTTGACTGCTGAGTACGGTGGCACGGGCGGGAAGCCCATTGAGGGCGGTATGGTCGTCGAAGAACCAGATATCGAGATTGGTGCTGGCGTCTCCTCGAAAGGTACTTCATCTCCTGCCGCAACTTCTCATAAACGGCTATTGATGAATCCATAGCTATCAGCAGACGTATGGTCACAGATAAAGGGGGATTCCAAGGACCTCGCTCCGAGCAAATTGGACCAGGCTACGATGCTGGTCCACGCTATCGCCAGCCCGAGCGACAGAATCGCGAGAACAACACTATCGGCGTTCCTCCAGCTGTACCGGGCTTTGGCTTCCAGTTCCCGATGATGCCAAATGGCATGCCGATGTTCCCGGGGGCGTTTGCAATGCCGCCTGGTACCACGTCTACCCAGCCCCCGCCACCAGGTGCAGGCTAGGCAGTTCGTCAGCTGCTATGACCTCTTCAATCGGGTGTTCTTAGTCTGGAGGTCATCCAAGTCTTCATTAGCGATCAGGCGGCATCTTCTTCGTGGCGTTGGTAGCCAATTATGGCAGGGCATTTGGCGGAGCGAGTACGCATGAATTCCGGGGTTTCCTCGAAGCTCTGCATGAGTAATGCGTGCTGTGAGCTTGCGTTCTTTTCTTCGGGGCGGTCGTTCTTTGCGATTCCGTCAAAATTGAAAGTGGCGTGGCGGGCAATGCTCTCGAACTCGCAATTGGGCATTATGATGGCTCAATAGCAAGAAGTGTACATTTCAATAGAAATTCATGTCTCCCAGTGAACCACTACGCACCAAGAAAATGTAACATACACACTGAGCAGGTAAGTGTACTCAAGCTTCTCTAGGTATCGATTCGACTCTCTCTGTAAGATGTTGCTGGGTCCCTTACACGACCCACATGATATGGTTCGAATAGGAAGACCGCAATTAGGGACTGAGATGGTGGCACTGGCGGTACAGCTAGATCGACAACTGTGCGGTGCCTGTACTTCTCGATCTCACCATCTCTTTCCTAATGGAGTGACGACTTCAATCCCGTTCTAAGCGTAGCAAGTACCCTAAGTTGGAATATAGAGACTTTTCTACCATCCCACTTATCTTTTTGCTTTTTTGGCTTTCTTGCTTAATTCGGTTTCGCTCTTCGAGGCCGGACCTCGAGAAAAATGCACCCAGAGAGCCAGAGTCCACTCCACAATGAAGAGACACACCCGCAGCGCAGGCCTTCTCCAAGCAACATTGTCTCACGGTAACAACACAGCTTACCTCTGGGTCCACATTCCTACTTTGCTACGCGTGATGAAAATCTCCACCATCTCCCAGTCGGCATGTCAGCCACTATCTCTACAGCAAAATCGAATGCTCCAGATAACACCTCGATTTTCAGGAGTCCTTTGAGCGCCGATTTTCTAATCGTCGTGCTCTGTTCGCTCTTGGACGTTTTCGATCCGACAGGACAAGCGTTCTCCTCGATCTCAAGGAAGACCGAAGCTGATGTCCTATTGTAGCTTGACTAGACGACCCTTTGGGAATCTTACTTGATCCCTGGGCGGTGAAGGTCAACCTCTCTTGACTCACGGAGACGCATTATAGGGTGCTCGCTCTCTGCCACTCTTACGGGTTACTATTTTGGTTTTCCGAATTACTGAAATTATTCGTTCCATGACTGCCTTCATGCGGCCTGTGCAGACGTGCCAAGGTTTGTTCTTTGCTGGCACGCAGACCGCCTCACTCTGGAGATAAACTGCGACAGCAAAAGTACATCTACGCTATCGCTCATTGGGACTAACCCGACAGGTTTCTGTGGGTAACGGGACGAGATTCCTAATCTCAACCTCCCGTCAGCTTCAGCTTCAGCTCTGCTAGTATTGTGAATTTAGAGTGATAGCCGCCGGATGACACCGCCATTCACGATGGAGTCTCACCGAAGATATGCTACGCGCACGCAGCCTCTCTCATTAGCTTCTGCAGCGATGCCAACCAGCTCATGTCGAGTGAGCCACTTATGTATAAGTTGATTTGTTCTTACGCTCGCAGCTTGAAATCATATCTGTTGGTGGTACTGTTTTTTCTTTCCATGAATTATGGCTTCAAAATCACACGGCTCCCCTTCGGACTCAATTCCTTCGGAGGGTGGATCCCCTGGAAATCCCTCCCAGGGAAGGAAAGGCAACGATTCCCTCTGGAAACGCGCTAGAAGGACTCTGGGCACTAGCTCTTTGACCTTTCTTCAACCGCAAAGCCGATCTACTAAAGGTAAGTAGTCTTCTCTTTGCTTCGCTTGGATGTTGGCTTTGAGCGCCCTTTGCGCCTTCGATGTTCTAGATTGCAACCACTTTCCGGCTGGTGTCACTTTGGGTGTCAAAATTTCAGATCAGCAACGGATTGGAGCAGGCCTGAAGTCACCGTCGGATCATGGATCAGAAGCCCTACGCGATTGGGTAAAATGATTATGCTAACAAACTTGGGCTGTAGGGAATAAGTCAGACAGCGGTGGTGGTCCAGCGGCTCCTAGCAAACGACGGGAACAAGTCCGCCATGCACAACGGTACGTAAGATCCTGTTGATTAGCTAATCCTGCCTCGACCTCTTACCTACCGCCAACTATTCGATTGTGCCTCCCTAAAATAATGATTACGCAGCACTCATCGTCAACGCACCCAGAACTACATCAAGACTCTCGAATCTGAGGTGGTACGACTTCGGGGTTCAGAGACTGCCCTGACTCAGGAGAAGAACAACCTACAAGGCAAAATCGACATTCTCAGGACCACTTGCCTTCTGGCTGGCCTTCCCTTGCCTGCAGGTATCGAAGATACCGCTGCTAGTCCATCTCAGCGTGCACACTCCCAAGAGTCCGCTACCATTTCAATGCACGCCGACGATATGAACAATCAACGATTGCATGTCGACTGGCCATCACCGCAAGCTTCTGGCGCCCCAAGGGCACCACAGATGCAGTCGCCAACTGATCCGCCTAATCCCGCCTATAGCCAATATGATCATTCGCAGCCAGCTGCGAGCCTACAAGATGGTGAGTCTTGTCCCAGCAATATTGGAAAGTCTGCTGAATACGAACAAGACTTTTCCCTCCAACCGCTCTCCTTCACCGCCCCCTCTTCTCAGATAGTGTACACAAACAGTAACCCGCTCCTCGATACTCCTGACATCGCCATCGACTTCGTGCTCGCTCTTGAGCACCCCTGCGTGAGCCACATTCCACACCCCAGTAACACAACACACGATCCTACCAATCATATCCTTTTAGCTTCAACACCCCTTGTTGCTTGTTCGGCAAGACCACCGCAGCCTGACGCTCACTGGACAGCAAGCGCGGCGATGATCAAGGAACTACTGAATCTTAGCAGAAGTATCAACTTGAAAGGAGAGCTTACGCCGGTCGAGGCGTGGCACCGACTCAGAGGTCATCCAGAATTTGGAAAGCTGGATCTGCAAAGTCTAGGAACCCTGAAGACGGAGTTGAGTCGTATTGTAAAGTGCTGTGGGTAAGTCATCGCCCGCAATCTCGACACCCTTTCATTCACAAACCCTGTGCGTGTCGACTCTCCGTCTCATGTGCGAATACAAAATTACCCGACAATTATCTTATCGCACATAGTCTCCTCGCACTTTCTTCTTCTCACGTTCGCCTTTCATCGCCACCCAATACTGTACTGACTTTTCCTACCAGATTCGGAGCCGTCCTCGACGAAGCCCTTTTTTGGGAGACTCTGAATCGAGTCCTGTTCTTGACGACTGTTAGGCCGCAGTACTTCTGATCGGTCGCGAGCAGATATCTCAAACCTTGAATAGTAGTGAATTCACTGGTTGAAAGGTGTGCTTTGACCCTGGGGTATGAACAAGCTTGATTGAGGAAGCTACAATCTCACCCCGGGAATTTACGTCAAGTGTAGAGGAGTCAATCAATAGCGTACACGCTATGGGCTAGGGCGATGGAAGTCAGAGACTTCATTTCCATCGGTTGGTGGCCTTTCAAGCGAATCATACATGGATAGCATAGACAGGGACTTCTTGGATCTTCATTATTGTACGGAATCTGTCGTCGAGGACTCAATTCTCGCCGCTGGAAACCCGTTGCGATGTTAGATCCAGGTTATTGGCAGCTGCATCACTTACAAATTTGCCCCCTGAAGGTCTGTTCAAGACCATCGTCGAGACTGACAGGACTTGGCTTTGGCTAGCACGTCCTGAAAGAATCCGTTGTCGATCAATAACTACAAGACATCGCGATCGAAACCTGTAGCTCCTTCTCGAGCTTCGATCATGATATGTTGCGCTGACAGAGCTATCAAAGTGCAAACGGGCCCATCACATATAACATCCAACGAAGCGTACACTTCACTCGCTCGAAAGGTCTCAGCAGGAAGCTGCCAGTCAAGATCTCAGTGCGTGCAGCATGTGTGGGTTGGACTTTCCGGTTTGGGGCAGCCCAACATCAAGCGGTTCCTTCGTATTTCGTCACTTCGTAATTCCCCCAGCTCCATACATTCTCGATCTTCTCCAAGATCAATCTAACCCTATGTCAAGCTGTACCCGTCCAGCATACTTATTGCCGCCTTCGGTGATACCTTTGCCTTCTTCGAGGTATTAGAGCAACGATGCCCCCCTCCATACGCTCGCTGATGGGAAGGAATCGTTGCGACAACCTGGAACTCGAATCCCTTCCACCGCCCAGACTGGGCGATCGCAGCACAAGCTTGGAGACAAGGACTAGCACTCCGAGACGGAGGTATCCCAGCGGCAGCGAGGGCGTCCCACCCTCAAAACCTTCTCTAAGACGTACAAGGGGGTTTTCGAGTAGTGAGTCAAGCGATGCGCCTGATTACGGGAACAGCACCGATATTATCCCAGCTACGGCACCTCAAATACCTCCCTTTCACAGAGTATCTGCGGTGCATCGTCCTGCCCTCGTTTCAGGTCTCGATGGTGTCCAGGAACAGCATCCCGAGGAACCTGCTCGAGGAAGCGTTCTGAGCAGCAATGCCGAGGCTGTCGACGATATTGATCAGTTGATCGCTGAACTCGAGGCTGCCGATGGTGGAGGAAAACCAGTCGGGGAAACGAAAGAGGGGGGTGAGGGAACTTCGGTTCCTAATCGAATCCCGGATCATTGGCTGAACACGGATACCGAGCGAGGTCTTACTACTACTCAAGCCAACAGGAGAAGGAAGACATGCGGCTTCAATGAGCTGAAGGTTGAGAAGGAGAAGAACCTTTTTGTTCAATTCTTCCTGTTCTTCAGGGGTCCAATTCAATTCGTCATGCTGGTGAGCTCCTTTTCATGTTTGCCCGTCCACCTCGTTGGCAAGCTCTTTAAGAGCAATGTTCATGCCCAGAGCTGATTCGTTGTATGGCAGTGTGTTGTAATCCTTGCAGCCATTCTCCGGGACTGGGTAGAAATGGCCATCATAGGCGGCCTCCTCATATTCAACGCCATTGTTGGCTTTTCACAAGATCATCACGCTAATTCCGTGGTTGATGCCTTGAGACGCACACTGAAAAACACGGCTGTGGTCCTCCGTGACGGAAGGCTTCAGGAAATAGAGACACGGATGATCGTGCCCGGCGACCTGGTCAAATTGGAGGAGGTAAGCACTGCGAACTACTCTGTAGCATATGTCAAGACTAATTCAAAACAGGGGACTGTGCTCCCGGCAGATGGCCGTATCGTTACCGAAAACGTACGTTTGCAGATCGATCAGTCGGCCATGACTGGAGAATCCCTTCCACAGTCGAAAGGATACGGCGACACTTGCTTCTCGTCCTCGCTCGTCAAACGCGGTGAAGCTTTAATGGTCGTGACTATTATAGGCGACGACACGAAGATGGGTCGTATGGCCACTTTGGTTAACAAGGCAGCGGCTGGCCATGGTGATTTTCGCCGGATTATCAACCACATCGGCATCGCCCTTCTAGGAACGGTCATAGCGACATCGTCCGTAGTGTGGTCCGCGGGCTTTTACCGCTCAAGGGCAATCGCCCCTATCCTAAGACAAAATCTTGCAATATTGATTATTGGCGTACCTATAGGGCTTCCAATAGTTGTTACAACCACCTTAGCCGTGGGGGCACAGTATCTAGGCAAGAAGCAAGCCATCGTACAAAGGCTCTCTGCTATCGAATCGCTTGCTGGAGTTGAGATTTTGTGTTCTGATAAGTATGCTTCCTCTCCAATTTGCATGCTTCATGGCTGATGTTAGTCACAGAACAGGGACCTTGACAAAGAACCAGCTGACGATGGGGGAGCCTTACACTGTGGGTATCGGTACAAGAGACAACCTCGTCCTCGTCGCCTGCTTAGCTGCGAGTCGCAAGATTAAAGGCATGGATCCTATCGACAAGGCATTCGTTAGAGCTCTATCTCAGTACCCTGAGGCTAGAGAGACCATCAAGCTCTGCAAGATTGTCGATTTCACTCCTTTTGATCCGGTATCGAAGAAGGCAACGGCTGTTTGCGACGTACCAGAAGGTGGCTGGACAATTCGCATGACTTGCGTCAAGGGCGCTCCTCGGGCGGTCTTGGAATTGGTAGCCTCGCATCGACCGGTTCCGATTGATATGCGAAAGAAGTACGAAGCCAAGGTAGAAGAACTGGCAAGCCGCGGTTTTCGAGCCCTTGGTATTGCAGCGAAGCGTGGCGATGACCCATGGGAACTCCTTGGCATCATGCCGTGCTTTGATCCGCCACGCCATGACACCGCAGCTACGATTAACGAAGCCAAGGAATTAGGATTGAGAATCAAAATGCTTACTGGCGACGCTATGGGCATTGCGCGTGAGACTTCTCGACAGCTAGGACTGGGCACGAACATCTTCAACGCTGACAAGCTTGGTTTGGCGGGTATGGGAACTATGTCCGAGTCCGAACGTGGCGAGTTCGTTGAAGCTGCCGATGGCTTTGCAGAGGTGTTTCCGGAACACAAAAACAATGTTGTTGGTATCCTTCAGCAGCGAGGCTATCTTGTTGCAATGACTGGAGATGGTGTCAACGATGCACCAGCATTGAAGAAGGCCGACGTAGGGATCGCCGTTGAAGGGGCTTCTGAGGCTGCCAGATCTGCTGCCGACATCATCTTCAAGGCCCCCGGGCTTCATGCCGTGATTGACGCGTTGAAGACTTCCCGCCAAATCTTCCACCGGATGTATGCTTATCTCGTTTTCCGCATCGCCCTATCCATACATCAGGAAATGTTCCTTGGACTTTGGATCGCTGTCTTCGATCAAAGCCTGACCAGCGAGTTGGTCACGTTCACCGCAGTTTTTGCCGACATTGCCACAATAGCAATTGCTTACGATAATGCCGCATACTCCATGACTCCTGACAAATGGAATCTACCGCGAATTTGGGGAATTGCCGTCGCCCTTGGCCTGGTCCTGGCCGCTTCGACCTGGCTTTGTCTTTCCTACATGATTGTGGGAAGCGAGGATGGGGGAATAGTCCAAATCGCTGGCTCACGAGACGCAATCTTATTTCTGGAGATCGTGCTGACCCAGAATTGGCTCATCTTCATCACCCGTGCCAAGGGCAATTTCTGGTATAACAGGCCGTCATGGCCCTTGATTTGTTCAGTTCTGCTCGTCGATGTCCTGGCCACGGTCTTTGCACTTTTCGGTTGGTTCGTTGGCAACTCACGGACGCACTTTTTCACCATTCTTCGCGTCTGGGTCTTCTCATTCGGTGTCTTTTGGATATTGGCATTTGTGTACTACATGCTACACAACAACTCGCACTTCGATAACTTCGTGGCGGGGAGGTGGCGGCATAAGAGGTATCTTACGTTTGAGGGCAATAGTAAGTCATAGACTACTTGCTTCAGGGGCTCATTCTAATTCGATACAGCGCAGCACCTAGACCGTGTTACTGCAGGACATGATCGACAAGATAGACAGTCAATATCTCGGAGCCGGAGCCGGAGCAGAGCCCCAAGCCACAATCGAAGCCTCTCACAGGTCGATGGAACTGTGGACACTGCAACCGCTGCATGTACATGTGGCTCAAGGGGGGAACATGGTGAAAAGGCGGCTGTGGACGGGCGAGCTGACGGCTGTTGACGGACAAAATGAACAACGGACACGGAGGACCATAGAAGCAAGTCCACCAGCGACCGGTGCTGAGTATGGGCCCGGGCTGAGGAGCACTCTGCAACACGACTTTGGCTTTCACAACAAGTCATGAGCCTGAGTTAGAGAGGTCTCATCATGCACGAAGTTGTCTGTATGCTTGGATCGTGAGGACGGATATATAGTTATGCTCTTGAACAAGCTTATTCTTCCTCTCCATCTTCGTTCTCTTTCGTCCTTCCACGCATCCTTATTGCGTCCCAATAGATCCTGCATGATCCCAAGGTTTCGGACTGCTCTGGATACCGTCACTGCGGTTCCGACAGGTTCGGTATAAGACTTATCGGGAGTCTCTCGGGTAGGATGTGTCCTTTAAATGATTAGACAGGTTGCGCAGCTTTATTCAATACGATTATTCAATTGATGGATTACCAAGTTGGATGTAGTCGGAAAGCATAAATACGACTTGCCCGAACGAGTAATGTTCGTCAATTGAATCACTATTCAAAATTTGAATAGTGATTCAATTCAAAATGATTCAATTGACGTCCGGAACAACTAGTTTAATTTCTTTTTCTACTTTATCTCTATCAAAAGCGACTCGATTGTTACGATTTTGACGTCAAAAGAAAGCGTAGAGCGAGTCTTACAAACAGTGTAGTTATCGCGACAACTTTCGTGGTAGCGCATTGCGTGGAACAACAATGTAGAGAGAATTAAAAAATCTTCAAATTTTGATGTTCAGAACGCGGGTATTCCCGCGATTGCCCAATCGAGCTTGCTTGGCACGGGTGAATAACACTCCGACGCTTGATGTAAAGTACGATGCAGCCCTACGACTAGCCCCCGCAAAAGCAATTGAATAATCGTATTGAATAAAGCTGCGCAACCTGTCTATTTTCAAGTTTCTTTTACATCTTACCGACGCTCCCTATTGGTAACAATCCAACAGTAATCTAGAGAATTCGGCCTGTATAATCCGTTAGTATTCAAAATATGCTCGACAACCATCCTGCTCACATATGAATCCTTAGTCACCACTCCGCTCCTCGCACGCACTGTCTCTCCATCCCCCACGCACTTCCATTGGTATCTCCAACCCTATCTCAGCCCTATCACTCCATCCCCTCCCCAGCACGCACCATCTCATTCTCCCCCTCAACCACCAGCAGTCACTAGAAATGGCCACGCTATATCCCCGTTACTCCTACATAATCTCCAGGTACGTCCGTTCCTCCTCTCCGCTTCCCACCCCCCTTCTCCCGTCCCCCACCCCCATATCCCCTTCCCGTCCCCCACCCCCATCACCTACCCCACCCCCATCTCCACCTCAACTCTCTCTCCCTTCCCCTCCCTAATTCCCTTCCCCACACTATCCCCCCATCCCCACCCACATACCAACCACCCCACTAAAACCCCCCCCACAGATCCCTAGACCCCCTCTTCGCCATCTTCATCGGCTTCTCAGCCGCAGGAATGCGTATTCGTCGTGAAGAGAGGGAGAA
>JAABUQ010002957.1_pt1 | contig 32261 bp, 34 predicted proteins | sample 5560001 | NCBI WGS metagenome assembly JAABUQ01 (sample SAMN10711888, study PRJNA513371) | rock metagenome | isolation source: Antarctica rocks | place: Antarctica: Victoria Land, Finger Mt nord | collected 2015-12-18 | reverse complement strand
AAACAATAACGCCTCCACCGGCGGCACCAGCACGCGGCGAAAGGGGGGGATACAGGATTCCGAGCGCGTGTTTAGTAGGAGTAGCGCCAGTTTTATGCGGGAATTGAGTCCGGCGAGTGAGGCTGTGGGGACGCCGACGGGGGGGGTGAAGAAGGGGGGGGAGAAGGGGGGGGAGAAGGGGGAGGGGATGAAGAGGTTGAAGATTACGTATGCGAGGGGGGGAGTGGGGGAGTGAGTGGGTGGATGGGCTGGGGCGTGCTGGGCAGGCGTAGCGTGGGGCGTTTAGAGTGATACCCATTTGCTGCGTAGGTTTACATGCGGGAGAGGATGGATCTTGCTGCCGCTGGGGGCGTTTGATTGGGGTGTTAGGTTTCTTGGGCTTTGTGCTTCAACTCAGATCGTTGAAATACAGGCGTGGAGATCACTTGGCTCTCCAACTCTCCCATGACAACCAATCCTTCACCTCCTCCCGCCCCTCCTCATCCTCTTCACCCTCTCATAACTCTTCCCCTCCCTCCCCTCATCCCCCTGAATCTCCGCCACCACCCGCCTAAACTTCTTCTCATACGCCTCATCCCTCTCCCTCTTCTCCCGCAACCCCTCTCGGGCCTGGAAATTGCTATCCTTCCTTAGCTCCCGCATCGCGCCCTTCCTCTCTTTCCTATGCTCTGCTTTCAGTTTTGAAGACTCGGCGCGCAAGCGGTCGGGGTCGTAGTGTTTGTTTGGGTTGTAGGATTCTTCGAATTTGGGGAGGGAGGTTTTGATTGCCAGTGGCCGATGGTTGTGGAGGCGGAGGGAAGTGCGGGAGTCGAGGTGGTTGTGGAGGGTTATGTGGAGGGTGCGGAGGAGGGTCTGGAGAGGTTTGAGGGTTAAGGGGGGAAGGGGGTGTGAGGAGAGGGTTTGGAGGGTGCGGTGGAGGGGATGGAAGATTTCGCAGTAGGCGGTTCTGGTGGAGTATAGGGTTGACATTGTTAGAATCAGGGTGAAGTGTGTATTGAGTAGGGCGAGTTTGAGAGATTGGTTGGTGGTGTCTGTCATTCCTGAGGTCAAGATATCCCAAAAGTCGAGTCGATTGCCATTCTCGCAATTTTCGAGCGTTGAATGTTTCGTCTGAATCCGTAGTGATTCTGGTAGATTATGATGTGGAGAAGCACGGGAAGTGCGCTTTGACTTTCCAGGCATCAGAGCCCAAAGCGTGGTAAGAACATAGCTGACGACTTCAGGTACATAGCGTTTCGATAACCTTTGATATTGTAGGCAAAGGGTACAGAGATATGTGCCAACAGCCAGGTCACTTAAGGTCTGAGGAATCTTCTGTCCAAGATATCGAGTCATACAGAGCATCGCCGGCGTTACAACTTGATGAAAATGGTCTGACGTCGGGAAAATCGATGCAATAGCTGTGAGAATGATCTGATCTCCTGCTGTCAGTGCTGTGGGCCTCTCTTTATGCATCGAGTTCAGATGTGATCGAAATGCTCGACCGATTTCTTCAGAGAACGTCTTTGCTAAGGAGTGGATATGACGAATTAAAGACTCCAAGACGACAAACGGAGGATGCTCTGGCTGATTTGCCATATAAGATATGTGGTCCACGAGATTTGAACTAAAAGCACCGAGCTTCGCCTTATTCTCGCTGGCGAGCCTGGGATGGTAAAGCGCTCGAATCCGCTGCACAACTGTTGGTAGGTCTCCTATGGCAGTGGCCTTGGTGATTTGAACAAGATCTTCATGCTTTTCAGGACACTCGTATGTGTACGCAAGGTTATGACTTGAGCCACTGACTTCACCCGCTCCTTGAGCGACGAGCTCTCTTCCCTGTCCTGCACTTCTAGGTAGTAAATCGGCGACGAACTCCTCTTCGTCCTCATAATTGTTTTTGTCAATTGATTTTTCACGGTCATCCCCTTGTGACACATCGATGTCCGAGGCACTAGCTATGAGATCGTCGTCAATGATAAAGTCGTCCTCGTCCTCAACATCAAGGCCTCGACTGTGTTCTTCACCAGTGAGCCCCGGTCCAAGACCATAGACGTCACCCTCACTCGGTGGCTCGTCTGCATACTCATCCAGAACTTGCCCGTCCGTTCCATCGTCCGATTCACTATCATGAGGCTCCCCTCGCATTCTTTTGAGTCTCTTATTTTCAAGTTCTTTGAGTCGGTGTGCCTCCTGTTGCAACTTCTCATCCTCCGTCAACGTTCGTACAGTAGGCTGTGCCCGTTGCTCCATTGCCATTTGACGTAGTCGCTCATCATACTCTTTGTCAGCTTGAGCTCGATCCTTCCCATTGAGTAGAGCCATCCTATCAGGGTTCATGCTGGCACTTTGGCTCTGCGAGGCATCAAGTTTTGGAAGCTGTGGCGTCTGACGTGGCGTCCCACGCATCAATGCGTACAAATCCGGGAGACCCTTGTCCAGTTCGGTTCGGAGATCATCGTCATCCTCTCTCACTTGCTGGCGCTCGTACTTATGAAGCTTTGATTTGGCGATTACCTCTTCCATTACTTCCTTCTTTGTCTTTGGTCGCTCCGGTGGGGAGCGACGCTCGGGATCCTCAGAGGCTTCATCTGATAGGCGGCGTCTTTTGCGTAGTCTATCGTTGGACTCCTCATCGCTGTAGTCGTCTTCCGAGCCACTCATGGCCACCTCATTGAAGTCGTCCAATTTAGATGGTGTTTCGAAAGACAGCGATTCACCAAAATGTGTAAGCTGTCCGTCCTCCTCTATGTCCTCCAAGTTGAACAAAGCATTCTTCTTGTCCCCTTTCTGCTTTTCCCTTACAAATCGCTCCAAGGCTCTCTCCTCAGGTGTCATTGTAGGATCGTTTTCACCAATTCTTCGGTCCATGATACCACCCACCTTCTTGTGCCGTTGCATCTCGACCAGTAGAGTTTTCCGTCGCTGTGATGCGTATATTTAGTGGGTGACTGGAAGACTTCCAGTAAAGAGGAAAACCCACATTTTCTTCCCCGAGGCCTTTCGTAACCCCAGGCCTCCCTGCAATGGACTTTGTCTCTTTGCCTCCCGATGCATTTGCGAACTCGAATTTGCTCCTCCCGACAGGCTTGACTTCGAAAGGGTTAAATTGCTCTCGGATGCCCTGCAGCGCTGCAGTGCGCTGTATCCTGCTATCCTTCAGAGTGCCATTCTTGCTGGCATGCCTTTTCTGCTTCTTGGATTTTTGCGGTCCGACAACACCTTGTTCCCTTAGGGAAACCCTGAGCCTCTTCAGCTGAGAGGGAGGCATTGCAGTTGCTGTTTACCTCGGCTGCATACCCAGAGATGCATCTGAGAAGGTGGGTCCTTGCTGTTGGTGAAGATTCATGGGTAAACCTCGGCTTATGGTTTGGAATATTGGCGGTTACGCTAGTACATGCGGCCCGGAAGTAAGCTTTTCTCCTGCAGGATTTTCGCTCTGGGTCAGTTGGGGCCTCGGCATGTCCCGTTGATGCTAGATACCGTAATTGCAGTATATGTACTATGAGGATGTAGTCCATTTCGCTCTCAGATTACGTACATAACGAAAGCTTCGTTTCCACTCTGACGATATGTCGCAAGTTCGAAAATCCACAAAAGTCTACGTGGATGCTACATTATTTGGTTGGCAAGTGTTATTATTCTCTGACCATAACTCATGGTGTCTCTATTCCTGGCAAGAACCAATCCCCCGCGACAAATCGGCTTTCAACAGGGCGTCGTCCTTGCGCTTCCCTCGTATGCACATAATCCAATTGAGCAGTCGGTTGTATTTAAAACTGATATCTGTTCTCGTTGTCGGAGATGCAGAGACTTCGCCATCCACCATGATCCCCCTCGTAAGCACGGTCCTTGTACGCCCATTGCGGCCTTGTGGGCAGTCTCTGGCTGTATGCTTAATGCGCCTGTGGACCCTAGTCATCTTGTCTTCGTCGTCCGTGGTGTTAAGATCTGAGCTGCCAAAACCAGATTCATAAGCTTGATAAGCCGACAGCAGCTTATGTATGATGCCTTCATGGGCATCGATGTCTAAGGAGTGAAGTAGGAACTCTTCCTCGACCTTTGCTGCTACGCCTGGATGAACCAAAAGACTCACGGTCAACAGGTCGCCTTGCTCAACAGCATGTATCAATGCAGTCTGATGTTCTCCCTTGAATTTTGCCTCTGCTTTCCAGCGACGCAACAACCTCCGGAGAAGCTTTTCATCTGGCCATGTCGTACTCAGGAGCCTTTCTGGGAGCGTTGTACCAGGCGTACAGCTTGCATGGTAAATTTCCTGGCTCATTTTTCCCTCAGCTCGTAACTTCTGGTAGTCCTTGCATGAGATTCTCCTCTTCATGATAGCAAGCTCGACCCTAGCGCAGAAGCTGTGATTGAACCATTGCTTAGCCAGCAGAGCTGCCTGGGCCTCGGCAAGTGGAGGGCAGAAGGAGCCCCAGTCGTGGCGAGCGTCGAACACATTAGCACACAATTGAAGACGCACAGTCTCATTGTTCAACATGATGTGAAACTGCCGGCATGTGAATGCGATGTTGAGATTCCCGGAGAAAAGGAGTACGTCTTGGATGAGTTCGGCTGGTAAGCGGCTAAGGTGGTTGGCCATAGATGTAGTCTGTCGATGGTTTTGGCCACCCTCATTGTCCAAAGTAATAGCCAGATCCTGATTCTGAAGAAGATTGACTGGTTGATCAAGATGGCTGAGAGCGACAGACTTGATTGCTAGGGTACCTATTAGATTATTCCCAGCATTGAATGACATGGGGAAAGTTCGTGTCACTCTATGTTTAAAGATGGCCAGGTAGCGGAGAGATATCAGCCGATGAAGCCGATTCGATAGCGCCAATATTTATGTAATATTAGTCCATGAGATTAGAGAGTTTAGTAAACCAATGGGGAATTGCTTCCTTGTGTGACCTCACCGCTGCGAGCGTTTTGTAATCGTTGGGCCTGCGAGATAGGTAACACCATTTGTTTTGTCTGGTTGAGTGGGGCATCAGGCAAACAGCAGAGGAACGAAGGAACGAAGGGTCCATGCCAAAAAACATGGCCAAGCAAAATTGGCGCAGCCCTACCAGAACCACCAGAGTGCCTGTATTTCGAATAATTATATACGTCTACTCAGACATCTAAATCAGATATTCTCTTTTCAAGTATAAGTAGAACTTAGCAATTCAAGTCTTGAAAAGGTTTGAAAGGAAACGAACAACATAGTAGAATTAGATTTTGCTGCTCAAGATTTAGCCTGGCCGTCCTTGTTGGCATGGACCCTCGGAAGTCATTGAAAGAGTCTCCCGAGGTCCCTATCTCCGAAAAGCCGTTACGCTAGAGTGGCTAGAGCGAAGTTTCAATACCCTGGCGCTCTCGACTGTGGCTCAGCATCACAGCCATCGGCAGTGAAGCACTCAGAAGCGTCAGCATCTTCCCTACCTAGGAATCAATGGGGATGCTGCGCTTTCAAATGCCGCTGGATCCCTGACCCCGATATGCCAGACTACGACACGACAGCGCGGGCTCTCGCCCTGCCTGTTTCTCCACCCAGAAGCCCTATGATGTCGACTTCGAATCCCCAGATGCCATGGGCTCGACGCCGCGCAAGTCCATCATTCACTCGCAACAGTAGAGGCTCGAGCTTTCTGGGGAGGACTAGAGAAACTGCAGAGAGAACATGGAGGCAGTTACACAAGACGGCCGAGACGATGAACAAGATGACACCTTTGCAGATGGCAGCATCATGTATCGTTGGCATTCTCACCATTGTCCTCACCATCCTCTTCTTCGTATACAGTGAGAAGATATTTGCCTGGTTGAAACCCATCTCGGAGAAGTGGAAGAACATGAGTGGAGGCTGGCTGATCTTATGGCTCATGACTTTCATCACGGCTTTCCCGCCAATGATTGGATATTCGACCTGCTTGACCTTGGCTGGATTTGTCTACGGCTTCCCTGGAGGGTAAGCTGAATCATGTCTCCTCTATTAGGAGACTCTCACAGGTGCCTTAGACTAACATTGGATTAGCTGGCCTATTGTCGCCACTGCCAATATCATCGGCTCTACTGTTTCTTTTCTACTTTGCAGAACATTACTTTCCGATTTCGTCAGCCGTGTCGTTGCCAAGGACAGACGATTTGAAGCAATGTCGTTAGTGTTGAAACATGACGGACTCAAACTTCTCGTGATGATTCGACTTTGTCCTCTGCCCTACAGTCTCTCCAACGCCGGCATATCTACGTTCCCCACAGTCACACCTGTATCCTTCGCCCTTGCGACGGCAGCTGCCACGCCCAAGCTCTTTATTGCGATATTTGTGGGATCTAGACTTGCTGCGATTGCTAAGAATGGAGAAAAAATGGACACTGCAACGAAAGCCGTCAATTGGGCCAGTATCATTATTGGCATTTCCCTAGGTATCTTTACCGGATGGTTCATATACAAGAGGTCAGTATACAAAAAGAGTCATCATGTGCAATAGAGATTGACTTTCCTAGGACTCTCAATCGTTCGCAACAGATAGAGGCCGAAGAGCGCTCCAAATCGAGGCAACCTACGACCCAGAGCGCAGAGTTTTCTGATGATGCTGAAGAGCAAGCCGCAACAGCAACATTTATTCACAATGACCAAATAGACTTCTTAGACAACGAAGAAGATGCCCAAGGCTACCGAGATGAGCTTACGGACGACGAAGATGACGTGTTCAGATACGGTGATGGAGATGAAGAGGGTGCTATAGGTCTGAACAAACAAAGACCCCAGCGATAAACGTCTACTCGGGAGCATTCCTCTTATTCAAGAGCTTGGGAAGAAATGTTCGACTATGTACTACCACCGAAATCGAGCTCGGCTGCTTGGCATGGCATTGCTGGCACTTGGGTACTCCTCGGGAAGAGATGCATGCTTGGACGGCGACAAAGGTATTAGATTTATAGAGCTATACTAGAAACATCATGACCATGAGTCAATTATACAACTACTTTTAGAGCGCAGGTGAATAGTCGACTTCATCTCGGGCTCTTTGACGTGTTTCAGTCAATGAGGTGGAGCGTCGATATCTGTTGCGGAAGGTTTCCTCCGTCAGCTTCCCTTCCACACCTTCACTCACACGGTCATACCTCCTCTGGGCATACTGCAACTCTTTTTTATATCTCATCGAATTCTCGTTGTACTACCAGACTTAGTGCCTGAAGTGCTTTCAAGGGCATCCGGAGCCTCACCGCAGTCCTAGTCTTCGCTGCTACACACCTTGCTCCCAGAGACTCGCAGGCATCATGGAAAACGACTTTGACAGTGTTTCATGGCAGAACGAGCCAGACAACCCTACATCACATGCGACAACTGCTGTTCCGCAAGAGCCAGAAGATCGATACAGCGCAAGCTCGACGGGTAAAAGGAAAGCCAGTGGTTCCGCCCAAGCTGGAAAGAATGCGGACGATGTTGACCTTGCGGGAATCGGAGAAGGAAGGTTAGATTGTACGGTGGACAAGCCTCTCAAGGAGAATGATGGAACGAAAGATGCCTATGTCTCATACTTGGTGACCACGACTGTGAGTCTACGCTCTCCACCCAATGTGCATCTAGGTACAGAACGAGAGGCAGCTAACATACGTTTATAGACGGACTTTGCATCCTTTCAGAAACCCTCAATGAAAGTCCGCCGCCGCTTCACTGACTTCGTCTTCCTCTACAAAGAGCTCTGCAAACAATATCCCCAATGTGCCGTTCCCCCTCTCCCTGACAAACACAAAATGGAATACGTCCGGGGCGACCGCTTCGGCCCCGACTTCACCCACCGGCGAGCCCACTCCCTCCACCGCTTCCTGAAACGCTGCGCCATGCACCCCGTCCTCCGGCGCGCAGTCCTCCTGACCATCTTCCTCGAATCCCAAGACTGGAACGCTCACATGCGGCAACACCCCAAACGCACAACCTCCGTCTCAGAGCAAAGCACCAGCGTCTTCGACAACTTCGCCGACACGTTCGTCAACGCTTTCTCAAAGGTTCACAAACCAGATAAACGCTTCATAGAGGTCCGCGAGAAAGCAGACAAGCTAGACGAAGACCTTGGCCACGTCTCCCGCATAGTCGCCCGCCTCGCCCGGCGGGAAGCAGATCTCGAAACCGACTACGCAGACCTGAGCACGCAATTCATGAAACTCACCGCCATGGAGCCTGGCGTCGAAGCTCCCGTGCACGCCTTCGCTCAGGGAGTGGAGCAAATTGCAAAAGGCCTCACAGCGCTCAAGGACCACACAGACCGGAACTACTTGGGCAGTCTACGTGATATGGAAGCGTATACCGCGTCCCTGAAATCCCTCCTCAAGTCTCGCGAGCAGAAACAACTGGATTTCGAGGGCCTGACTGAATACCTCAACAAAGCTTCCTACGACCGGGATACCCTGGCCAGTAACAACTACTCCCAAACCACCGCCTCCTTCATCCGCTCCAAGATCGAGGACGCCAGAGGCGTCGACCACGAACAATCGCGGCGAGAGCGGGTACGGAAGCTGGAGTTGCAGATTGAGCGGCTTGTAAGGGAGGTGGAGGAGGCGAGAATCGGGAGCGAAGCGTTCGATGGGGAGGTGGTGAGGGAGGTGGGAGATTTTGAGCGGATCAAGGCGGTGGAGTTTCGAGATTGTCTCGGGGCGCTGGCGGATAAGCATGTTGGGTTTTATGGGGGGGTGGTTGGGACTTGGGAGAGGTATTTGACGGAGATGGAGGGGGAGGGAGGGGGTGGGGAGGAGTAGGTGGTTGGGGTTTGAGGTTGTCTAGGTGTGATGATGACGGGCCAGTGCTCGGATACATAATAACGTGAATCCGTATGATACTGTAATGGGTGACTATACTGTGAAGCGACGGTCGGTAATACTCGACTCCTTTTCTACTACCCCTACTTCTGCTTGGGCTTCATGCCCGGCTCCTTTTTGCCAGTCTCCTATACCCAATAGCTCTGCTTTCGCCATGGGTATGCTGTGGGCATCGCGCAGTCCCACAGCTATGAACTTTAGTTGCTCAGGCCGTTCTCTACTCTGGAGATGACGGTCACCATCTAGCGTTGTCTTGGCTGGCCACACATCGAAGAAAAACGCAACCTTATCGAAGGCCGAACCCTGACCGCGCCGACTTGTTACGCTCCGGCGGTATCTCTCCCCGTAATCTCCAGCGCTTGGTCATTGGGCTGGTAGTATCTACAATATCAGCCTCAGCCTCAGCCTCCTCATCACTCGGGTTTTCGGAACCTTGCCGATTCTGCCTACCCCGGCATTGTCTCTTGACTATCTGGTGATTTTTCAAATTCATGACTATATGCAGTTGCAGTATGAGCCTCGACTCCATCACTCAGAATCTGTCTTCGAGGCCTCACCGGCTCATCACAGTCTTGCGCTGTCTCTCCATCCTGACCTCACGAGTCGTGATTGTTTGCTAAACTCTGTAAGCCTGGCAGGTTTTACCAAGCAAGCAACAGCAACATATGAGCGTAGCATATGGCTCAAAGCTTCGACATAATTGGAAGTTTTGTCGGCCCGCTTCTGTTCCATCCAAAATCTCCTTCTTGCTGGCAAGTATGCGAAGCCACGGTAAGTGCGTTGCTTACTCCTCTCGCTATTGTCCTGAGTTCCGAGCCGTCCTTTCGAGCGAAGCTATCAGCTGATATCCTAGTCCCGGCCATGGCGCCGAGCAGCGAAGTTCTAGAGGCTGGCCGCAACGCTTGGATATACGGTGAGGCCTGAATGATGCTTTGCAATATACGTGCAGCATGGATCCTTCCCGCTCAAGAACAGATGTCGGGTAAAGTTGTACTCATGGGCCCTGGGAAAAATGTGCTGACAATACGTTGTGCAGGGTGGGTGGACCCTGGCCCGTTCTGGTGCGAAGCCGCGAGTGATTATAAAAACTTGCCTACCATCAGCTCTTACGGTGGTTTTCTCATACAGACAGCAAGAACAATTGAATATCAGACTTCAATACTCACTACCAAAGCCTCCGCCAGACACCCCTCAAGCCATGCAATTTTCGGCCTTCATCGCAGCAGCTGCTGCTCTTTTCATGGCCGGCACTACAGCTGCGCAGAACCCGGCCTAAGTCAACTTGTGCATACTCCCCTGTCTCTTGCCCTGGATACCTTTCCAAAATTTCCCGCTGATCAACCCTTCAGCTACTACGACAATGTCTCGATTGGACAGTGCAAGTCCTTTTTGAATGGAGTTTGGGCAGAATGGTTCTGCATTGACTGCGCTGGCAAGAAGCATAGAATGAGAGGTCTCGGCAAGGATGCATGTGAGATCCCGGAGGAAATTGAAGCCCCAGCAGAATAGGCAGGGACTCACAGGAAGCAATTGACTGAATGATGGACATAAATTAGACGAATGGGTGGATATGGTCGTCTTGATGCTTATTCTTTTGGTAGAGAAGTGTGCTAGCTGGGCTGAGATTAAGAGTGTTAGGTCAAGGAAATATATGAATGAAAGCGCTTCGAATAGCAATATTCAGATGATCGGAGATGTATGGATTCGTGGCCAGAGCAGTGCCGATCCTCAAATGATTCGAAGTTATGGGTGGTGTGTCGATTAGTCAAGACGTGTGGAGACGCAGTGCCTCAACTGCGGACGGCCCATGGGCCGAAGTCCTAAGCAGTCAACAATGTATGCCAGCCGAAAACATAATGTATCGAGTAGCTTGCCACCGTGGAATACGATGGTAGAGTCCAGTAACAGGAGTCGTGGTTTCTACACCGATGGAAGCTTTTGGAATTGGAGTGTCGATATCTCGTCGACCGTCGCTCCCTCGGCTCCATATCTAGAATTAGGTTACGGACCATCGGGAAGATCCGTGCAGATCTAAACCCTGGCGCTTTGCCTCACACGGATTAGCCCATATTTACCCCTCGACGTAGGAAAGGTAAGGTACTCCGTACCCAGTCGGCTTTCAGATTTCAATAATTTTCTGTCTACTTTTCTTTAGCAAACCGATTCCGTCGTTTCAATCGCATATATATCACCATGGGTGGCGAAACGCAAATGGCAGTCAGGAGCACTGCCATCCCAAAACTCTCTTCCGGACCTGTTGGCCAGCAGATTCATGGCATTTACAAGGGGCGTCTTGGGCAATTCACGGATGGAGGGCAATACTCATCTCAAAATCTACAGTCGTAAGCGTCGAAACACCCAAATCTGCTGTCGTCCACCCCAAAGATTGATGAGCCAAACTAAGTGGAGCTTCGCACAGGAAAATGTATGAAGGAAAAGCTTCTGGCGACGAATGCATCAAGCTTTCCGTATACTCGCCCCCCGATCTAGCCCGACCAAGCTTCAAGGAGGCTATATCTCATGACTTCCATACAACTCATGTTGGCGCAAGCTTCGGGCCCAGCTGGTCAACCCATTGGATCAAAGTGCAGCTTAAAGTCCCTTCCGAGTTACAAGAAAAGGAACTTGTGGAGTTGCATTGGGACGCAGGCAACGAGGGTTTGATCTGGACCGAAAATGGAGTACCCTTACAAGGGCTTACGGCAAATGACCGCATTGAATGGATACTTCCCGACAGCTTTCGCGATGGAGGATTTCACACCTTCTACATCGAAATGGCTTGCAACGGCATGTTTGGCAATGCTCCGGGAGGAGATTCGATCCAGCCTCCAGATCCGAACAAATACTTCACGCTTTGGAAGGCAGAGATCGTGGCCGTAAATCAGGAGGCAAGGGCACTGTACATTGATTTCTGGATTCTTGGGGACGCTGCGCGCGAGTTCCCTGATAATTCCTGGGAGGAACGTGAAGCTCTTCAGCTTGGCAACAAGATTATGGATACATTCATCGCCGGCGACGGCAGCCAAGAGTCGATAATTGAATGCCGGAAGATTGCAAAGAAGTATCTTGGAGATGTCAACTCTTCCAAAGTCTACCAGACAGACAAGGAGCCAATTGTGTATGCTATCGGGCACTGTCACATTGATACTTGCTGGTTGTGGCCTTGGGCGGAGACAAAGCGAAAGATTGCGCGATCATGGGCTAATCAGTGCGATCTGATGGACCGGTATCCTGAGCATCGATTCTCCTGCTCGCAAGCTCAGCAATTCAAATGGCTAGAGCAACTGTATCCCAAGCTTTTCGACCGAGTAAAAGACCATGTAAAGATGGGAAAGTTTCAACCAGTGGGAGGAAGTTGGGTTGAGCATGACACAAATCTGCCCAGTGGGGAGTCCTTAGTCCGCCAATTCTTGTACGGTCAGAGATTCTTCGAGAGTCGATTCGGTGAACGTTGTCGTACATTTTGGTTGCCCGACACATTTGGCTACTCGAGTCAACTGCCCCAGCTGAGCCGACTTGCATGTATGAATCGATTCTTTACCCAAAAGATCAGCTGGAACAACATTAACGACTTTCCTCACACGACATTCAATTGGGTTGGACTAGACAACAGCCAAGTCTTGTGCCACATGGCTCCTGCAAATACGTATACCGCTGACGCACATTTCGGCGATGTCAACCGCAGTCTATCACAAAACAAATCCATGGACCAAGATCCTAGAGGCTTACTGGTGTTTGGTAAGGGAGATGGTGGAGGAGGTCCTACTTGGGAGATGCTCGAAAAACTGCGACGATGCCGAGGGCTGAGTGATACCACTGGCTCGCTGCCACGGGTCAAAATGGGTGACTCAGTCGAAGACTTCTATGACAAGTTAGAGAAGAAAGCTGAGAGTGGTACTGACTTTGTGACCTGGTATGGTGAGCTCTATCTGGAGCTTCACCGAGGAACGTACACTACACAAGCGAACAACAAGTGGAACAACAGAAAGACTGAAATCATGCTACATGACTTGGAATATTTGTCAACATTAGCGACAATCAAGGATAGCTCATACAAGTATCCGAAGAAAGAGCTCGACGATATGTGGGAAGGCATACTGCTTTGCCAATTCCATGATTGTTTGCCAGGCAGTGCTCTTGAGATGTGTTATCGCGATTCCGATGAATTGTACGCTGGAGTCTTCAAGACGGGCGAGAAGCTCACGAAAGAGGCCTGGTCTGTGCTGGGCTTCTCGAGGTCTTCCTGGGAAGACGAAGCCAGAGCCGCAATCAACACCCTCCCTTGGCCACGAGCGGAGATAATCAAGCTTCCCAGGGCACAAATGCTCTCCCAGTTTGATAATCCCTATGTCCTTGTTAAGGGCGACACAGGATTCATGTCTGTAGAGGAATTCACGGAAAATACAACGTCTAGAGCATCAATCAAAGAGATCAAGAAGGGTGTATACCAAATGTCCAACGCGCACTACAAAGCCGAAATAGAAAACGGCAGCATCATCTCTCTCTACGACATCGCCGAAGACCGCGAGGTCGTCGCCAAGGGCGGCAAAGCCAACCAACTCGTCATCTTCGACGACAAACCCCTCTACTGGCAAGCCTGGGACGTCGAAGTCTACCATCTCGCCTCACGCCGTGAGCTCACCGCTCACACTAGCTCCGTCACGGAGGCTGGCCCCCACAGAGTAAGTCTGTTGACCGAAACCCGCATCAGCGATAAATCTTGGGTGAAAACCACCATCAGCCTCGCCGCCAGCATCGATGACCAACCCTCGTACATCGAAATGTCCAGCGAAGTCGAGTGGCGCGAAACCATGAAGTTCTTGAAAGTAGAATTTCCCGTCGACATCGTCAACACTGAGGCTTCATACGAGACGCAATACGGCATCATCAAGCGGCCAACGCACTACAACACCAGCTGGGACATGGCCAAATTCGAAGTCTGCTGTCACAGATGGGCCGATTTGTCCGAGAATGGGTATGGTGTCTCCATTCTCAACGACAGCAAATACGGCTTTGCGACCGCAGGGAACATGATGCGCCTGTCCCTCTTGCGAGCGCCCAAGGCGCCAGATGCACACGCCGATATGGGTTCGTTCTCCCCCCTAATCTTCCCCTCCACTCCCTGCCATCACCCCACTGATCCCACTCCCATTCAAGGCCGCCACCACATCCGCTACGCCATCCTCCCCCACACATCCACCCTCTCTTCCACCACCGTCCGCACAGCCCGCAACTTCAACCACCCTCTCCAAATCCACTCCTGCCCCTCCCCTTCCTCCGCCTCCTCACTCCTATCCAGCATCCAACTCACCGGCTCTCCGGCCCTAATCCTCGACACCATCAAGCGAGGCGAAGACGACGAGGATGTCTCCCGCGGCGAACTACCCGCTAGGAAGGGCCGTAGTGTTATTGTTAGGATTTATGAGTCCCTGGGTGGGAAGGCGAGGGGGGTGCTGAAGACGAGGTTGGGAATTAAGGAGGTGTGGAGGTGTAATTTGCTTGAGGATGATGAGGGGGAGGTGGGTGTGGAGGGGGGGGAGGTGAGGGTGGAGTTGAGGGCGTTTGAGGTTGTTACTTTGAGGTTGGTGTTGTGAGATGCGGGGGGTTTTTTGGTGAAAAGGGTCGGAAAGAGCTTAGGTAGGGTTCATGCGGATGGTAAGATGTATGGTTCGGCATCGAGGACTGCGTTTTTGCTTGGTCCCGGGATCCTGGCGTTCGGTTGTGCGATGGATTCCTGGGGAGAAGAAATGTATGGGATGAGATTGTATGTACAACCGGGCGAAATAGAAATCACACCGTCTTCGAAACCACATCTTCGTCCCTCGCAGCGGCGGCCACCGACAACACAACCTACTATCTCTGCATGACCCCGTAGTAGAGTCATTGAATCAATATCGCAGTTCATACCAAGGAAGCGCACAAGATTGATACACGAAATGTAAGCCAGCAACAAGTATATCACGGACTTACTCACATAACAACATCCGACATCTCCAATCAGATTAAATACATATACCCACATAACCCCTCGTACATCCCACCCTACGACAAATGTAATACCCGTACCATAAGTAGGAAGGTCGTGCCTTCCCCTCCTCCAACCCATTGTCCAGGTTGGAAATACCATCGCTGGTCTTCGGGCACGCTTGCGTTGCGGGTCCTGCCTGTTGTCTGTGAGAGATGGGGAGGGAGGATGGTGGCTGGGTCGTTGTGGGAGTTTGGGGTTTTGGTGATTGGGAGGTTGCGTTCCTTTTTTCTCCTTTTCTCGTTTCTCTTTTTGTACTTTTTTGGGGAGGTGGGGGGGGAAGGGTGGACCGCGAGAAGGATTGATTAGTAGTATAAGCGGTCTGCAGTCTGTGTGCTTATATACCCATGTAGCGAATCGAATTGTTGGAAGGTATATGTTCAGACAGGGAAGGCCACCGTAGGTGAATTTAAGTCCTCCAGCTCAGTGCAATGGAATGGGATCCAAGATCACTCACTCTGTCGTAACTGTGGTTCTGCATAGAGGCGAGTCGCTTGGGTTTTCGGGTGTTTTTGAAAGTGACGTGGGAGATGGGAAGGAGAGTAGAGTGGGCTTCCCGATGGTGTCGACTTGTCTCGTTGCCTTTTGTACGTATGCCATTTTTTGGGGGATTTTAGCTTGGTTCACATGATGTGGCAGTGGGCACGGCAAATAGGAGTAGATAAAAGGGGCTTGCGGAAATGGCAGAATTGTCCTGGCATCGGTATTCTTTGCGGAATTGCGGGGAAAAAACAAGATATAATAGATTTAAAGCAGAGTCTTTTAAGTGGTGTAAACAAGCCCTTTGGCATAGTGGCTGAGATTGGGAGATCCCAAAATCACCGCTCAGATCGGAACTTCGGTTCTGACTACAAAGGTTTCCACCCGGGTATCGGTTCCCTCCAAATTCCCTAAGAGACAGGAAGTAAACATAGTCCCCTCCTTGTAGTGTAGGCCTGTCTTTTTGCCCATTGAGAGCTTGTTTCTTTCTTTGTCTTTTTTTTTTGTTCTCAGGCAGTTGAGTTGAGCTGATAGCTACAGGAGTGGATGGGCATGGGCCACTTTTGGCGGGCTTTGCTTGTTTATATCAAATTTTGATGGAGGTGAGGAAGGGCGCGCTAACGCGATTCGGCGCATAGCATCTTAGGTAAGGGTCAACCTCCACTCCTTCGACCACGAAAACATTCAAACGAGCTTTGCGCAAGAGCAAAGGCAAGCAGTTACGGTCTCGATTCCAAAGAATTAAACTCACTCACCAATCGCAGCATGAGACGGCATCCCACATACGGCAGAGCGCACCCGATTCCCTTTGTCCCCCCCGCATACGCATTTGGATTCGTCGCCCAAGCGCCCAATCGACCATGTGTTCAGGAAACACCCTCGTGGCAAGGGACTTCCTTTGTCTTGGCCAGCAATGGAGGGGCTTTTTCGCCGATGAGAAGTCATCGCCTTCCCTGTCCTCGTTTTGAAAGTCCGCAAAAACGCACCTATGTCCATGCACAACCAACCAAGTTGATCTGAGCTAAATCAATCAAACATGGAAATATCACCGCGAACGCCACGGTTTCCTCCACGGTCTCCAAGACCGCCGTTCCGGCTAAATATGTCGGCCTCTTCATCGCTCGAGGGCATGGAGAAGACGTGGGAAACGCACCGACCAGCCCGCATTGAATCTATAATCGACCTTTACTCAGAGAAACCGCTCCCCATGCCGCCCGTTGGGAAGAGAAGGTCGAGTTCCTGTCGTGGTTCGAAAGATGTATCACCACTGTCACCTAGCTTTGGAAGTAGGGAGTTCTCGCCACTTTCACCGAGCTTTTATAACGTTAGCAGCGACGTGTCACCTACTTCGCCCACCTCTGGCAGTGATGAGGGTTCGTCTTCGAAATCGTTTAGAATGGTGTTGAGGCGATCGGCGAGTTCGGGAATGTTTGAAAGAATGGTTGCCAGGAGCCTTTTGGAGGTGAGGAATTCGGGCCCTATCGAGGAGAAAGGCGTGCTCAGGACTGGGGAGATCAAGGCTGGCCATGTGTTAAAAGTGGAATCTAGCGAACCCAAGAGAGCATCTAGTGAACGCAAAAATATTGAGGGAGACAGGGGTCGAAATGCGAATCCTTCGATAAGAGTGACACAAGAAGACAAAAGCGAAACGATGTTCAGCGAATGGAGGGCCCCGCCAACTTGGGAATCAGATGATGAACCAAACCCAGGCTCACCTACGATAGCCAGTGTGTTGGGACACAAGGATGTTGAAGCAAGCAGGCGAAAGAGTGGCTCCAAAGAACGATCAGGAAGCCGATCACGAAATCGTTTCGCCAATTCGTCAAAGCTACGAGCATCGCCATCGTTTGATCCGCTGGATGCAGAATCTAAAAAATCACCTGCATCGCTGTCCTCGAGAATTCTCAACGTCGCGGACGAGTCATTCACACCCCTACACCTAGAAGTCAGCACAGAAGGAGGCAGGCCATCCAGCCACTTCTCCTCGGAGTCATCAGACGCTGAAAACACCCCTCGCAACAAAATAAAGGGCTTCAAAGCCTACACACGTCACCCATTTCAAAGCCGGAATAGCTCAAAGAACGAGGCCCCAAAGAAAGAGAGCCCCAAGCTACCCGTGGAAGCCACTGCTTCACCAAAGACATCACGGCGTCAGACAAGAATTACTTCGATGGTAAAACAGCAACGGCAGAGTATGCAGCAAGGCGTCTCCGGCATGTACGAAACGCTCCAAACGTTGTACTTGCCAACCCCTGCACCGAAGGCCAAAACACAGTCTGCCGGCTCCGAGAGGAAGGGCATACCGAGGGAATTTCGCAAGCCTGCCATACCGCTGTCACCGTATCAGAAGTACGGCACGAAGGCATGGGAGGCAGAAAAGGCTCCGCAACGGCGCAAGACGAAGTTTGGGAAAAGAAGCCGGGCGAACACGGTCGAGAGCACATCATCAGAGACATCATGGCCGCGGTATAAGTCAGCCAGATCAACGCAAGTTTCTACGTCGTCGGTTTCTTCGACAGAGGCGACGAGCCCAGCGAAGATAAGAGCACAGGTCGAGCGGCATAGCACTCAAGGGTCTCAGAAGGGACGGTCAGTGGGCAAGAAATTGGCAATGGCTTTTCAGAATGGGACGGCGCAGATGGAGAATGCGGTGGGGTTGGGTAAGACGAAGCAGAAGCGGGAGGAGAGGAGAGAGGAGCTGAAGCGGAAGATTGTGGTGATCATGCCGAATGGGCACTTTTGATGGGTCAATGGGAGGAGTGGGTTGTAAATAGCGCAAAATGTGGCTTCATGTCACTGTAAACATGCATAAGATGAGTCGATTGAGCACTTTGAGCCAACTGAGAAGGAATGGTGAAGAGATGCGAGAAGGATGGAGAAGAATTGATGACTGATGGGGAGGATGAGGAATCCCCACTAGCGCCAAATCAGCCCAATGACGAGCTCCAAAAATATTGTACCTCGGACGTCTACAATTTTACAAATACATCCCTCCCATAGACAAAGATAATTAAAACCACAGATCACAGCCTCAATCGCTCTTCCAGAAACCCGTCCATGATTCCCTAACAATCCACCAGCTCAACGACTACATAAACCCTCTCCCAACCACTCAAATCCCCCCAAACACTCTCAATTTGCCCATCCTGTTCTCCTCAGCCTTCCGCCGCATCCCCCTTCGTGCCACCTCAACCATCCCCTTCATCGCAGCATCCACCTTCCGGCCTCAGACACCACCGCCTCTCCCCCTCGCGCCTTCGGGCACCCCCCTCCGCAGCATGCATTCCAAAGTAATAATCATCGGCTCAGGCCCCGCCGCGCACACCGCCGCCGTCTACCTCTCCCGCGCCGAGCTCTCCCCCGTTCTCTACGAGGGCATGCTAGCCAACGGCATAGCAGCCGGGGGCCAACTGACCACCACCACCGACGTGGAAAACTACCCCGGCTTCCCCAACGGCATCGGCGGCTCAGAACTCATGGACGCGATGCGCGCACAAAGTCTCCGATTCGGCACCAAGATCTTCAGCGAGACCATCGAGAAGGTGGATTTCTCGAGTCGGCCGTTCAAGTTGTGGCGGGAGTATGAGGAGGAGCCCGTGACGGCTAGTGCGGTTCTTATCGCCACTGGGGCCAGTGCGCGGAGGCTGGGATTGAAGGGGGAGGAGAAGTATTGGCAGAATGGGATCAGTGCGTGTGCGGTGTGCGATGGTGCGGTACCCATCTTCCGGAAGAAGCCGCTGGTTGTGATTGGGGGCGGGGATTCGGCGGCTGAGGAGGCGATGTTTCTGGCGAAATATGGCAGTCATGTTACCGTGCTGGTTAGGAAAGGGGCGTTAAGGGCGAGCAAGACGATGGCGAAGCGGCTGTTGAGTCATCCGAAGTGTACCGTGCGGTACAACACCGTGGCGACGGAGGTGACGGGGCAGGCGGAGGAGAGGGGATTGATGACGGGGTTGCGCATCAAAAATGTGGAAAGCGGGGCGGAAGAGCATCTGGAGGCGAACGGGCTATTCTATGCCGTGGGCCACGATCCGGCGACGCAGATGTTCAAGGGGGTGATTGATATGGACGGTGAGAATTACATCCTGACGAAGCCGGGGACGAGTTATACGAATGTGGAGGGGGTTTTCGCGGCGGGGGACGTGCAGGATAAGAGGTATAGGCAGGCGATTACGAGCGCGGGGAGTGGGTGTATTGCGGCGTTGGAGGCGGAGAAGTGGTTGGCGGAGCGGGAGGATGAGGATGTGAAGGGGGGTTTAGAGGGGGAGAGGGAGGTGAAGAAGGGGAATGGGGAGGCGCCTGAGTATAGGTCTAATCCTCTGCTTTAGATCGTTGATAGATATAGACGGATAGAAATGAGTTGACGAAGACATTGTGGCGCATAAATGATACTTAAGATTTCTGTCACGTTTTCTTCAGTAGGGACGACGCCTGATATGGCTTCTCTCTGGCATGATCATGGAGAAGATGCACAGGTTTTTTGGGATTTCTTTTATTGTACTTTCCACATGTGCCTGTTACCCCCCTCTGGGCCCCGTTGGAATCTCCTTCACCACTTTCACCTTCCCCCCAACCTCCTCCACTGCCCCAACATCCCCCTTCCTCTCTTCCAACATTGCCCGATCGAAGCTCCTCGGATCCACTCCCAAGATTCCCCCCAAAGTATCTCCGAGGACACTAAACTCCCTAAAGGCGTACTTCCACTCCCCCAACCACGTCCTAATAGCCTTCCCCACCTTATCCTTCCCATTCCTACTATGATGCCCCGTCCCCGTGATTGCATATACCGGCTTCTCACTGTTTTGATTCTCGATAAGTGCATGCTCGAGATACTCGACCGCTTCTTCTGGGTGCAAGCCGTGCAGATCGACGTAGACTTCTTGGGAGGATGCGCCGTTTTTGTTGCGTTCCTCATAGAGGAGACGAGCGGCTTCGCGGTGCGCTTTGCGCATGAAGTCGTTCTCGGATTGGCCGCGGAGGCTGAGGGCTTTGGCTGCACGGGCATCGTTCCGATTCCAGGCTTGGGCGGCGCTGGAGAAGAGTGAGTTGCTGTAGAGGAGGACGGGGATTTAAGGGAGCAAACCTTTGGAGGAATTTGTTGCGTAGTCCGCCGTGCTTGAAGGCATCTTGGCGTGCTTTGAGGTATTCCTGGTTGGCTTTTGCGCCAGTTTCGAGCCACGGGACATGCTGGGGAGCTGGGATTTGGCTTGCTGCGACGGTATTTTCCCGGGTACCGGTGTAGCTTTTGGTCTTAACAAGGCCTTTCCTGAGAAGCCCAGGGACTGGAGACGGTGTCATCCGGACTACGTCGGCAAGCGAGCTGGGGGTGTTTTCTTTGTTATTATGTCCATGTCCATGACCACCGCGCTTGCCATGATGCTTTTTGGCACCTTTGTTACCGGCTGCACCTAGAGATGGGAACGCATCCGTATCGTCCACAGCGGGGATGGAAGGAGCCGGCGTTGGATCGCGGGAACGGTGGCGGCTCGTTGGTCGTGAGCCAGGTGAGCCATAGGCGGGTGATCCGTTCATCACAGAAGATCTGGGCTCGAATGGGCGACGAGGTGCTTGATTGTATCCAATTGCATTTGGAGATCTTGAGTCCGTGTTTGCATTCATTTGACCCGGAGACGACCCTGCCCATTGGCTCAGAGCAGAAGGTTGAAGGGCTGGGAAAGTGTCGTAATCCTGTACTTGGAAGCTGGGATGGACTTGCGATGGTGGCGTGCTGACAGCACCTTCACCGAGATTCATGCGATTGAAAAGAAGTGCAGGATCGTGCGAAAATATGCAAGAGTCTCTGGCTAGACAATTGCCCATAACCCAGTACCTAATCTGTCAGCATCCGAGCTTCGTCATGCAGATGTAAACGCGTACTTGCAAACATGACTGCTAAGGTCATGACTGAACCGACAGTCTGCTCGGAGACAGCTCCCGTTTGATAGCCAGTACTTGCAGATAATGTTGCTTCGGCCTCGTTCAGTCTGGTCAATCAGTATAGGCTGACTCGGCATCATTGATTTGCCAATTAAAATCTGTCCGTCTGCCTCGGGAAAGCAGGTCTGTTCCTGCTGATATGCGCCCTGGTTGCCCATCAAATTCATAAGAGTTGTGCTCAATTCGTATCCATTAGCTTCAAGGGCGCTTTCGATCTCTTCGTCTGTCTTTCCGTCACCCATGACGGAGCGCAACATATCGCAAGGAGACATTTCACTTGACTGCGGCTGTATCCATGAAGCAGCCGCGGCATTCAATCCTCCTCCCTCCGACGTACTACCTGCGCCTGAAGAAGAGGGCCTGCTCTGAGACTCGTCATTGACAAGCCAATCTACTGCGTCGCTGCCATAATCCCCATAGTCATCCCTCTCCCCGCTTGGCTCATTGAATTCATAATTGCTAAGGCTCGGACTATGCGGGATTGGGTGGGCGAACGCCAGTCTGGGCGATGGACGAGGAGAATTGAAAGGGCTTCCAGTGCCAAATGACCTGGACCTCAGGGAGGCAGGTGGGGCTGCGCCGAAGCCCGGAGGAGGGGCAGGACTTGCTCGGCTGAGGGAAGGCGAACCTGATGGAGAGGATCGCGGATATTGCTGCCATGGAGCGGGAGAATGGCGTCGTAGGATATTGTGGCGAATGGGGGGTGATGAAGCGGATGAGGCTGACTTGGCCCCCCGCGCGCGCCATAGGATGTTAAGGACGGTATCATCCAACGCCTGCCCGGAGAGAAATAGCTTTTTCTTGACCAATTCCTCCAGCTTCTCTGTCTGCTCTTCCTCATCGATAGCAGGGTCTTCGAGAATTGGAAGGCACAGCTCGTACACTGCGTCAGAAAACATGGTGAGATGGGGCGACTCCCTGTCGATATTAGTTATGGTGCTGAGGGCTGACCGGGATGAAGGTGAGCGCGTAGATTATCGTATTCTGTGGGGTAGTATAGTGAGATGGAGCTTGAAAGAAGTAGAAGGAGCGAAGGGGCGACAGGAAAGCCGAATGATAAGGCCCAAGCCGCGCAGCAGCTACATTTCCAGCTCCAGCACACAACGAGCTGCTCCGGCTCAAGGAACAAAGCTGACTTGACTTGTGCTGCCTCGAGAGAGAGACAGAAATGGCGTTAGCGTGGAGTAAGTAGGATTACGGCCGAGACCTTCCATATATCATATTAGTGAACAAAGGGTCCAATCGCCGGCCGTTGTCCGTATTCGCGTCTACGAAGCAGCGAAGAAGCAAATCAGTAGCTGTATACTTCGTCCCAGTATCTCTACTAACGAACTCTGCAATATAGACATGCGCAATGGAGCACTTTTAAAGAGTCCCCAAATACTACTTGGAAGATGTCCATACGTCTGCTTCTCTCAAGGGGCTCGCCCTCACTTGAACGCCTTCTACAACAGACTAAACCCGTACCCTCTCACATTAACGCCAATTCGAGGAGCCAAATCAAGAGCTTCAGTCCAACTCGATGACCTCCCACAGCAGTCAGCTGATGCTGCGGAGTCTCTGCAAGATGCTGAAGACGAAAAAGCCCCTTCATACCCCACTGTGGTCAGGGAGGCTCGCGATAATATGCGGAAGTATGAAAATTGCGTGCTGTTGACCCGGGTTGGGAGTTTCTATGAGGTGCAGATACTCAATGATGCCGAGACGGACTTCTTGCTGATGGATATAGTAGCTGTACTTTGAGCAGGCAGACAAGTATGGACCGCTTCTTAATCTCAAAGTATCTAAGAAGAGAACGGCCCCTGGTTATGTCTCCATGGTAGGTCTTTCTCCGAAGACATTGGAATACAGAACGCTGATAGCATACAGTCGGGCTTCCCATTCTATCAGCTCGATCGCTACCTCAAAATCCTTGTGCAGGACCTCAATGAGTTCGTCGCCATTAGCGAGGAGTTCGCCAACAGTGTTTCCGGGACAGTCAAATCAGGGGGACTGCTCTTCGACCGAAGAGTTACGAGGACAATTACTCCAGGGACTCTAATAGACGAGAAATTCATGGATCCTTTTGAAAACAATTTCTTGCTTGCGCTGAACCCTCTGAGTTCGGCAGAGTCATCGGACTCCTCTCGGCAGGGTATAATCCCTATAGAGCTCAAAAACAGCTCACTACATCCTTCGGTCGCCTCGAAACCAATTGGTCTTGCATGGTTGGACTTGTCGACCGGGGATTTCTTCACGCAGACCACCACTCTTGGTACATTGCCTTCTACAATCGCTCGGATTGGGGCCAGGGAGATTGTAATCAGCGAGGGCCTGGAGGAAAAGCTTGTTCAGAGTATTATGAACGCCCTCGAGCAGCAACGCCATCTTGTGACCCATCATCGTACCAATGCAACCGAAGACTCCATATCATCGTGGACACCGATGCTTGAAGCGGAGGTGCCTGAAGACGTGCAGTCCGCTTTCACACGTGAGGAAGTCGTAGCCGGTAGTCTCTTGCTTTCATATGTCCAGGAGCGGCTTCAGGGGCTGGGAATCAAGCTACAGCCTCCCGTCAGGCGACAAGATAAAGAGACCATGAGCATGGACAAGAACAGCATGCGAGCCTTAGAAGTGCTTGGCACATCTAGAGATGGTGTAGGTGCTGGAAAGGGGAGTCTACTGCATACCGTACGGCGTACAGTGACGAAGAGTGGTACAAGGTTACTCAGGGACTGGATTGCTTCGCCTTCCATGTCGATACCGGCGATTAACGCAAGGCTCGATCTTGTTTCTCGCTTACTTGAAGATCGCTCTTTCAGAGAGGACCTCACGAACTTCCTGCGCCGTACGTTTGACTCCCAGCGACTGGTGCAGAAGTTTGCCATGGGTAGAGGGCAGGCAGACGATCTGATCAGCCTTTTGCGGACGATTGAAGCATCGAACGGGATAGCAAGGCTCCTGGGAAGTCAAGTAGGGTCATTTACCGACACATCGAGCACCCAACTAGATCAACGGCAGTCTTTGCACGAGCTTTCGAGCAGATTGTCGCTCGACGGTCCGAACGCTCTAGCAAAGTCCATTGCTGCTTCCATTGATGAGGACGGGCTGATGGAAAGCCATCGTACTGATGCTTCCGCGGGCACCGACATCATAAATATGGCACAAGAGGTCCTCGAGACCGAAGGGTCAGCGGAAGAGCAGTCCATCTTGTCTCAGGCGACTCGGGCGAAGGCGAAACAGAAATCTACGGCTGACTCTGAGGTCGAGAAGGTCGAGGCCACTGATACATGGATATTACGCAAGACGTGAGTGTTTACCGGAGCATCAAGCGGGTCTGTCATTTGCTGACTGGCCTGCAGAGCGAGCCTGGTATTAGAAAGGCTGCATGAAGCGCTTGATGGATTACGAGAGGACAAGGCTTTATTAACGTCTCGACTAAAGGATTTACTGGGTAAGCGATATTTTCTCATGCTCGATGACCGATTACACTAACGGTATATATAGGCGCACAAAGTCTCACATTACGCTGGACTCCTGGTCTTGGTTATATTTGCCATGTCAAAGGATCAAAGGACGTCACTTCTTCCTTAAAGGCTTCAGCAGTGACACGAGATGTGAGGACTACCAAATCTACCCGTTCTTTCCACCACTCCGATTGGAGCAGTCTTGGAGGCAAGATAGACCAGGCGAGAATGCGTATCAGAGCCGAAGAGCAGCGTGTTCTACAAGAGCTCCGTGAGCAGGTGGTGCTGAATCTCGTCAAACTTCGTCGCAATGCTGCCGTGCTGGATGAGCTTGATATTGGCGGTTCTTTTGCAACCCTTGCCGAAGAGCAGGGATTCGTGCGGCCGATCTTGAATCTTGGACTGGACCACAAGATCATTGGGGGAAGACATCCCACAGTCAAGCTTGGGTTGGAAGAGCAGGGCAGAGCCTTCGTCAGCAACGATTGCTTGATTGGTGAAAAGGAACGGATCTGGTTGATCACAGGCCCCAACATGGCTGGTAAGAGCACATTCCTACGACAGAATGCCTTGATCTCTATACTCGCCCAGGTTGGGTCTTTCGTGCCAGCAGACCATGCAGAAATAGGGCTTGTAGACCAAATCTTCACACGAGTCGGCTCAGCAGACAACTTGTTTCGAGACCAATCAACATTCATGGTCGAGATGATGGAAACAGCAGCGATACTGAACCAAGCTACCCCGCAATCTTTTGTTATAATGGACGAGATTGGTCGAGGGACAACACCAGAAGACGGCATTGCCGTAGGCTATGCTTGCCTGCATCACCTCTATTACAAAAATAGGTGCCGGACCCTGTTCGCCACCCACTTCCATTCTTTAGCAGACATGACAAAAGACTTCAAGCACCTGGCCTGCCACTGCACTGATGTTGCAGACGGGCGGGACGGCTCGTTTTCTTTCGTCCATCGCCTTCGGCCAGGTGTCAACAGGAGCTCCCATGCTCTCAAGGTTGCGCGTCTCGCGGGCATACCACAAGCTGCGATTGAAACCGCGCGTACTGTGCTCGAGAATATCTCAGCGACAAAATCAATGCACTCAGTGGAGACGCCATCGGCCCAATCACCGCAAGCAGCAGCTGCGTGATTTTGCGAGCAGTGACTCTAATTACCCTTCAAGCCACCTACATATTAAGGTGGCATCGAGTGAGACATTTCGCTTCTGCCTCTTCTTGGACTATGCCAGGTGGGAGCACATGCTTGGCTTGTTTCTTCGTCGGCGCGTTTCAGCCATTCGGCATTCAAAACGAAAAGTCATGAGTGCAAAAGATGCTCGACCAAAGGCGGTCTGTCTCCTCTATGTGAAATGTTTAGCAGAAGCTGTCATCGGCGGGTCTGCAAATTTGGACTCTCGATATTTCAGTGACATCCATCCCTTCCACAACCATTGAATGGGGTCTTGGGGGAGATCTCATGGGTCGAAAATGAAGCCTTTCAAGGGTGGGGGCGACAGGAGTCAAGGTGGTAGAGCTATGTTTTAGCCTACTGTACCTGCCAGTTCCAACCACATCGAAAAACCTTCACCAGACTGCAATCATGGGAACACCCTTCAGCAACAGGGACTCTCGCCTCTCATCAGGATGATAGAGGTGAGTAGGAATCTCCTTCCATGCGATGACCAGGATCAGTCCGTGTAAGAATCAGCAGCGATTCCGAGAAACAGAACCTGAATAGCGGAGAAACCTCGGCAGAATATTTGTTCGACAGAATCCTCTTATTGACCTTACTAAGAGGCTGAAAGAGGCACTTGAAACTTCCGCGCTCACCACACTACCTAGAGATGACTACAGCACACATCCTAGTCACCCTTTTTCAGCATTTTGGCATCCGAATCTGGAGATGGTCTCGCTAGATGCCGATTCAGCTCCCAAAATTAGGTTTCATGCAGGGAAGGTGCCACACCCAAGACTGCACCCGCATCGGATGCCTTCCATTCATTTGTTCAAGCTGGCTGACTGGGGCTCAGAGTGCTCCTCCATGGACGTGCATTTCTGATTCTTGGGCAAGGTTACCTGTCCCCCACGAGGCGACTGCATTGAATGATCTGCGTTGTCATCCGGGTGTGTCAAGGCATTGATTGTGCCCTTCGCATAGGGAGATTGGTAGGTTGTGGCACGACTCGTTCACGTTTCTAGACAGCTATAATGCATCCCAGTGGTGTTTTGTCTCAAGAGAACCTATCGAATAGGCTCTGATAGTTCAGTACCTAGCGGAAGCCTCTTCAATGTGAATCGCTATCATGCCATCTTCGGAGCATCCAGCTCTGTGCAAGGCCCAGCAAGCTTACGCCTAGTTTGCTTTACCCCCCCCTCCTTTCTCCCCTCTATCAATCTTTAGTCGAGACACGAGACGACATGAGTTCTTGAGTTCCTCTCTTTCCGTCTTGTGCGCAGGGCATCACTGCGCTGTTGCTACTCTTTTAAGAGCTCGGCGAGTCGTTATGAAGATGAAGATTCCTACTTTGGCCCTAGTGTGGGGCATACTATGTCTATTGACTGGTACTGGGGCACAACAACTTGATCCTATTAACAACATGTGCATTCGCTTCGATCATCAATGTAAGATCACCGCCGGCGCATTCTCCTACATTCTGGCTTGTGCTTATTCGAGACAGCCGTCGTCAAAAACAATACGCTTTATATCGATGGTGGGAGACAGACATTTATCAATACCAGCGGGAGTGGAAGCGATTGGAAACAAGTTGGCAATATTACGCAAGGCTACAGTGCGGAGCCACCAAGAGTCCTAGATTCGCTTGAGCTGAAATTTTTGCAGATAGTTACCTGATCGCGATCGATCTTACAACCTCTTGGGATTGGAAGACTAATATTTCAGAAAATGCGTTGTCTAAGAAGGCGAATCCTCAAACTGGGACACTACCGCCAGTCCAGTCACGGGGCGCGTTGTACTATGGTTCCCAGCAAGACAACCACATCTGGCTCTGGGGAGGAACAACATCCTACAGTAATACGAGCTTCAAAGGCTTTCAGGGCCCTCTACCGTCACAGTATTCGCTCTGGTCATACGATACTGTAGCTCAAGCATGGGCTCAATTCGACACAAGTATAAGCATTCCGAATCGGCCAAGTAGCGGCTCATACGCCGAAGCAATAGATCAGAATCTGGCCTTCTTTTTCAATGGACAGCTCGACTCTGGCAGCCAGCAAAGCACTCAGAGCTTTGGCAATAATGTAAAGGAATTCATTGGAGGCATGGTCGTCATCAACACGAGCAACCAGACCGCGAGAAATCTATCAACGACGTCCGTGGTTGGCGACTTCCCAAGAACGAGGGGTCGGATGCAATATGTACCTGGCATTGGGCCTAAGGGCATATTGGTACAGATTGGTGGCAATTTAAAAGCCTTGACTAATCTCAACAATGACTATGTCGGTAACTTGGTAAGCGTGCTGCTTCATGTATACAGTGGTAGCAAGAAAGCTAATTACAAATTAGCTCCCCATGAATCAGCTCGATATCTTTGACGTGGCTTCGGTCTACAACAGCAGTACTCCGGATGGGACATGGTACAAGCAGCAGACGAGCGGTGACATACCCGGAGGACGGCTAGAATTCTGTCTTGTTCTCGCATCTGCTCCTGACAACTCAAGCCACAACATGTAAGCCTCCTCACTCCTCACACGCCCCCTACTTCAATACTGACTCACGAAAGCTACATGTACGGCGGCCGCGGCGAAAATAACACTTTCTTTGATGACATCTGGGTCCTTTCCCTCCCGTCTTTCACCTGGAACAAAATTTACCAAGGCACCGCCCCCCGCTTTGGACACACCTGCCACGTCGCCGGCCCAAGGACTATGCTTACAGTCGGCGGAACGCAAGACATGCAATACGACCAATTGCCATGCGACTGGGAAACAAAAGGTGTTGGTATCTTCGACCTCTCCGATCTAACGTGGGGTAGCGTCTACAATGCACACGCTGGGAACTACACCGTCCCTAGCCGTGTATCTGCAAAGATCGGCGGAACGACTAACGGCGGCGCAACTATGCTCCAACCCTCACCCGGCTTTGACCAAGAAGGCCTCTCCACCCTTTTCAACGTCCCTTGGAAATCCAATACCACTAACACTGCCCCCACCCCGCCAGCAGCCGGATCGCGCACCTCCACCTCAGTCGGCATCATCGGCGGCATCATCGGTGGGGTCGCCTTAATCGCCCTCCTGACCACACTCTCCTTCGTCTACCGCCGACGCCTGCACAAATGGGTCACGGGCGAAGAGTATGGGTTTGCGGAAATGGGGGATACACAGAAGGTGAATGGGGAATTGATGGCGAGGAGCGTGTGGGCGGAGATGCCTGCGGTTCCAGAGCCGGTTGAGATATGGAGCCCTGAGAAGGCAGTTGAGCTGTGGAGTCCATATGAAGGGGGGGATGAGACGAGTGACAGTCCTTTGCCCGAGATCCGTCCGCCGCCAATAACGAAAGATGGTATCCCATTTTAGTATTATGCTTCTCTTTAATGAATTCGGGAAGTGATGATTGGATATTATGATACTTTGCTCAGAGGGCGAATGATGAGAATGCTGTTAACATTAAGGGCCAATAGCAGTTCTTTCAGCACCGAATCCAGTATAGCGTACTTAGGCGATCTATTCTAGGACGCAAATGTTTTCAACTTCATGTCCTACATCTCCATCGCCAAATTCAAGAAATCAATTGAGGGTGTCCCCCACCCATTCGACTCAATATCAGCTCACCATACATGATGATCATTAACTCGTCCTGAAGTAGAGCCGGATTTGCTTCATGGCCCTGGAGATTGCAATCCACCCTTTTGTGGCGGCACGCAACACACCATCTGGAGTTGGGGTTTCTAGAAGCACCACTCCTGGCAACTTCACGCAAGTCGCAACACAAATCTCAAGCGACACAAAATGCGCTACTGCAGGGTGTCAGCATCTCCTTTTTTTAAGACACTGTTGTTGTTAGTGTTCCGGCCTCCGCCTCAAAGTATTGGGTGAGAGCCATGCGCCGCTAGAACACATCTGGGCTGTGCAGCACCCAAATTTCCTAGTCTCGGGCACCTTATTGATATTATGCTTCTTGTCGTTGGTGACAATGGAGATCCGTCCGTCTTTCTTACTTGCTTTCTTTACAACATAACATTCTTCTATTCATGTCACTCTCTTAATGGCCTCCTACGGCTTTCGCATTCTTTGCGCACTTCTACCTTCGCTGATAGTAGTCCCCTTAGTCGACGCTGCGCCTCGTAGGTCATCCCTTTCCATTCCCTACAACATCCCTTACCAACTGAGAGTCGCATGGCCCTGCGCTTTCAATGTCAGAGTCCAACCAGTGTCCCACATAAGCAGTCATGTAGCCATCGAAGTCTCACCTACGTTGACGACCGGCACAGAAACAACGTAGTTCAATTATCGAGAATTCACTACCTTTTGAGAACAGGTTCACTAATTGGATGTGCCTCAGAGGAACCTCCCTTTCCCTTTCATAACGTACTAAACGATACGGCTGCCCTCCCAGTGGGAACGGGGAGTTTATCGTCCACAGCAACCCAGCCAAGTAACAATGCCTCAATGTGCCAAGTCATACCACTCGGCCTTGGGCCCGTGGACGGAGGCCCACCAAACCCTGACGTTTACTCAACCGCTTGTTCATGCTCAAATTTATTCAGCTCCCATGCAGCCACAATAATATCGACGTTCGCAAATCGGGTTGGACCCGTTACGGAGACGCTCACTTCCTTCACGGATACTTCATACGAACCGCCAGATAATTGCTGTATCAAATGCTGGATCAGTGCGAGAGACGTCCAGATCATGTATTGGCCTGTCGAGACCGAGACTCCAAAACCAAAGAACGCGACCTATGGTTATAATGCAACGTCTACTTACCACGCAACTTTGACAGCCACACCATCGACATATACATTGACCTCAGATGGTCAAACCTAGTAAGGTCTCTTGCTTGTTCATTCGAAAATTCTCTGACTTCCATAAAGTATCTCACCATCAGTCTATGTGGCATATCGTGATCTCCAGGCCTATGCTGTATGTCCGTCATTCGGGAACACCTACTCACGAGGGAAAAGCTACAATACTACAATCGCGTACGAGCCCAAGCAGCTATCTACTTCACTGTGCACGAATGGTAAGCCTGCAGGCTACGGCCAATACGCCGCCATCAATTACACGGAATACCAATTTTCAACAACCGCCTGGTCAGAGTGCGCGCAAGCGATCGAATCCGGTCAAGGAGGAAGCAGAAGCCCACTGGGCCCGTATTATTCCCTGCCGCGGGAAGTATCCTCGGTCGACCCGTCTTGGAAATCTTGTTCTGCGGTTTTCAACGGCATCTTCGATCCTCCTCGCACATTGGATAAAACGGCCGACCTGGCTCCTACGGATGCTGGCTCCCCTGGTCCGCCTCCGTCTCCGACTGCAGATCCTGCCCACATGCCAGCTGCCGGTTTGGTGCCGCCGACTTCGGCACCCGCTGCTCAGAACTCCCCTCCCAGCCCTTCTCCAGATCCCCCACCTCCGCCTCCTCCACCACCTCCCCCTACTAATCCCCAGCAGCCAGCTAAGGCTCAAATTCCCGCAAATGAACAATCACCGTCAAATCCACAATTGCCAGCTAATGCTCAAATTCCCGCAAGTCAACAATCACCGTCAAATCCACAATTGCCAGCTAATGCTCAAATTCCCGCAAATCCACAATCACCGCCAAATCCACAACCGCCAGCTAATGCCCAAATACCTCCAAATCCACAACCAACAGCTAAGCCTCTACTCATGAGCATGCCAGCCCCCGTTCCTCTCATCACGAACGGCTACACAATCTCCCGAGAACCTGTCAACGTCGCCAGCGGCGGAGCCGGCGGTGGTAGTGGTGGCGGCGGCGGCGGTGGTGGCGGCGGCGTAGTAATAGCAGGCGCAACATACTCAGCCAGGGCGTCGACCAAGCTCCCCGACGGCACCCCCCTCTCCGTCGCCTCAGACCACGTAATCCTATCCGGCTCATCCTACACGCTCCCACCAGCCGCCCCCTCCTCCCCCGTCCTCATAGCAGGGAACCCCCTAACCCTCGCCACAAACGGCAATCTCCTCCTTGGATCCGCGACAATCATCCCCGGCGCCCCCACCAGCGCCTACGGCCACGCCATCTCCCTCGGCCCTTCCGTCGCCGTTGTGGACAGCAGCACCTACGCGCTCCCCCCCCAACCCACACCAGCCCCCACCGCAAACTCCCTCATCACCCTCGCCAACGGCGCCGTTCTCACCGCTGGTGCGCCCCCATCGACTATCTCCGGTACCACCCTCGCGCTGGCCTCGAACGGTGCCTCCCTACTCGTGAACGGGTCGCCGTTCTCGCTCCCACCGTTGCCGTCGTCAGCGGCCGCAAACCCGGTCTTCACCGTCGGCGGGCAGGTGTTTACGGCGTCGAGCGCGGGGTTTGTGATCGCGGGGCAGACGGTTGCGCCCGGGGGTCCGGCGGTGACGGTTTCTGGGACGGTGGTTTCGGAAGGGGTGGGGGGGACGTTGGTCGTAGGGG
>JAABUQ010002956.1_pt1 | contig 32277 bp, 32 predicted proteins | sample 5560001 | NCBI WGS metagenome assembly JAABUQ01 (sample SAMN10711888, study PRJNA513371) | rock metagenome | isolation source: Antarctica rocks | place: Antarctica: Victoria Land, Finger Mt nord | collected 2015-12-18 | reverse complement strand
GCGCGTGTCGCCCCGCTGGCACATCCCCGGACTGGCGAGCGTGCGTGAAGCCTCGGCTACGCTGTGATCGCGGACTGGCAAGAATGGCTGAAGCCTCGGCTACGCTGTGATCGCGGACTGGGCAGCATGGCTGAAGCGTCGGCTACGCTGTGTTCGGTTGACTCCCTTCGCGTCGCTCGCGTTTCGGTGGGTCTGGGCCTCGAGTCTCGCCTCGGCCACCGCCACCGGGCTGCTGGCCACGGCCACCGCGTGGCTGGCCCTCGGCGATGGCGTCGGGTTCAGCGTCGGGCTCGTCCTCGCCGCGCGCATGCTGCCCAACCTCCTGTTCGGCCTGCCTGCTGGCACACTTGCCGACCGACTCGATCGCCCGCGGCAATTGCTTGCGGTAAGCCTCGCCGCGCTGCCGCTCATGCTGGCGCTGAATCGACTGGCAGACAGTGGCAGCGTACCTCTGTGGCAACTCGTGAGTCTTTCATTTGCCACGGGCTGTCTGCCGGTGTTCGACCTGCCAGCGCGCCAGTCGCTGGTAATGGATGTCGTGCCGCGAGAACTGGCTTCGAACGCGATGGCGCTGAATGCATTGGCGACGCGTCTTTGCGTAGCGCTGGGCGCACTGCTGGCGGGCGTATTGATTCCGCTGGCTGGGGTGGCCGCGTGCTACCTCGTCGTAGCCGGGGCGTACATCATCTCCGGGCTTCTGGTGCTCGCGGTGCGGTCGGCCACGTCTCCCCTCGCCCGTGGCGCCGGAGTATCGTTCGGGCGCGCGATCCGCCAGGGAGCGCGGCTGATCGTCGACGTACCCGCCGTGCGAACGCTGGTCGCCGCGGGCGTGGCTTGTGAGATATTCGGCTTCTCCTTCCTGACAGCAGTGCCCGTCGTGGCGCGAGATGTGGTCGGCGCCGGTGCCGAAGGACTCGGCACCCTGAATGCCGCCACGTCGATCGGGGGCACGGTGGCGGTCCTGGTGCTCTCAGTGCTGCCGCGGGGGGTTCGCCGCGAGTGGATCATGAGCCTCGTGTTTGCCGTCTACGGGTTGTCGCTGCTGGCACTGGCTGGCATGAGCAGTCTGGTGGCCGCGGCGGCGGTGCTCGTGGTGACGGGTGCTTGCGCAGCGTCGTTCGACCTGCTCCAGCAGACGCTGCTGCAGCTTGCAGTGACCGAGGACCAGCGCGGCCGGGCCGTCGGAGTGTGGGTGCTCGGCACCGGCTCAGCCCCCATCGGCCACCTGGAAATGGGCACCCTCGTAGCCGCCCTGGGCGCGCCCCCCGCCCTGATGGTCAATGGACTGGTTCTGGTCATCTGCGCCGTCGTCCTGGTGACGAGCACGCCCCTCTACCGCTGGTCCCCACGCGCCTCGAACTGACCCCGCAAATCGGCGGGCCGCACGCCCCTAGGAGTTCGGCCGACCCTCTAGGCACGCCGGCGTAGCTCGTCGATGATCTCGTTGGGTGTCATGTCAGCGGTGACCGGCACCCCGTTCTCACGCGCAATTCGCTCGAGGTTCGCTGACTTGAACATGGGGATCCCGCCATCGTCGGCCTTGGAGATGATGTCCTGCGCCTCTGCAGTCAGCGGGACGAGTGCCCCCGCAGAAGCCTCAGCGTCGTCGAGCTCCCCAGGGTTCTCCCGCGCACCGGCCGGGCTCGACGCGTCTTCATCCTCGTCCTCGACCAGATCATTCGCCCTGGATGACACCTTCGACCGCCTGCACCTAACAGAGCAAAGATACCCTGAAGCTGTCGGTCGGAGTGAGGCGCAAGCAGCACCGGCTAGATGTACTCGCCGCGCCGAACCGATGACGCCGCGTGGCGCTGACGGCGGACCGAGAGACCGGCGGCCTTCGGCTGACACGCTCACGCGGCTGCCCTACGCGAGTGTGAACCGTGGTTCGAAATTCAGACGCCCGAATCGTGCAGCACGTTAGAACAAACGATCGAACAGCAATGATCACGCCATCGCAGAAAGGGGAGCGGTCGAGGCGGCCATTCTGCATGCCCTGGTTGCTTCGGGCCGCGTGGTCCTCATGCCCTGGGGCGGCAGCCAGCGGTACGACTTCGTGATCGATGAGGGCGGCGGGAGATTTACGCGGGTGCAGTGCAAGAGTGGGGTATACCGCCACGGCTGCGTGTACTTTCGCACCGCCAGTGCGAACAGTCGGCGACCGATGGGCGATCCCTACTTCGGCCAGGTGGACGCCTTCGCGGTGTACTGTGCCGAGCTGGTCGCTAGTTTCCTGGTGCCGATCGAGCACATCCAGGCTCGCCAAGTGGCTGCACTGAGAATCGACGCGCCTGCCAACGGCCAAACATTTGGCGTACGGTGGGCGAGGCCCTACGTGCTGAGACGCAATTCCGGAACGGCGGTGACGAACCTGCCCGCTGATGCGATGGAGCGGAAGACGAGATTCGAACTCGCGACCCCAATCTTGGCAAGATTGTGCGCTACCACTGCGCCACTTCCGCTTGAAGAAGAGACCTAAGGATACCAAACCGCAGCGGCACAGCCAAGATCAGCACGACCATCGTCGCCGCGACAGACCGGGTCAGCGCTGGCTGACAAGCAGGTGCGCTACGGCTGCGCCAGTTCGCTGAGCAGACCGGGGTGAGGAGCGGTATGACCTGGCGCTCGACGAGGACGGCAAGCTCGTGCGGATCTAGTGTAACGACGGGCGCGCGGCGGCCACTCGGTTACGGCGGGTACGCGGATAACGCCACGCGGGCTGCAAGATTATGACCTCCAACGCACGAGTTGCCTCGTGTTCAAGACGGCGAGGTTGGCGAGGGCGGCGAAGAGGCTCAGGGAGTTTGCACGGAGAAGCGGTCCACGGCGACTTCGTTGTCGTCTCCGCCTACCAGCATGCCGACGCCGCCGGTGGAGAGGGTGGCATCGGTTCGGGTGACGACGGTGGTGCCGTTGACTGACAGGCTCAGGCGGTTGCCGATGGCGCTTGCGGTCATCTCGTTGGTGGCGGTTCCGACCTGGACTGCGTCGGCGTGTTGCCAGGCAAGCAGGTCCACCCAGTGGTCCGTGTCGCGGCGCCAGATGCCGACCTCGCCTTTGTCACCTACCTCGAGCACGTAATACTGGCCGGCCTGATTGGTGCCATCGCGCGAGCTCGCGCTTTGATCGCGCAGGATGATGCCGAAGCCGCCGCCTGGGGGTGTGCCGCTGAGCTTGTGGAACGTAGCGCTGACCACCACGTCCTGCGGCACGTCGGCAACCGGCGCACCCAGGGCCACGAACTGGCCAGCCTGGCGCGGGATCAGGCGGTAGCTGCCACCGGTCAACCAGGCGGTGCCCTGCGGATTGGACGGCCAGTTGTGGGCATTGGTACTGAAGTTCTCGTCGAAACGTGTGGCAGCGGCGGCCGGCTGAGCGTTGCCGCCCGTCGGGACGGCGGCGGCTGGTGAGCCAGTGGCTGCTGTCTGAGCCGGCTGCGCCTGGCCCAGCGGTCCCGTTGGCGTGGCCCTGGCGGAGGCGACCTCAGGCAGCAGGCTGGGCTCGGCTGGGGCACCCGCGGCGCTGGCTGCACTGGCACTCGCGCCCTGGCTGGAAGCAGGAACGGCCGTGCGACGGGGAACGACCTGCGCAACCGGACTCCCCGCGGCCACGGCGCCGGCGTTCGGCAAACCCGACAGGTCCACGGTGTCGTCGACGAGCGGCCTGCCGAGCTGCGGCACGAGCAGAAACGCAGCCAGTGCCACCACGGCCACGCCGATCGATACCGCGGCGACCGCCGCAATTGGTGTTCCTTGGAGGCGGGCCAGCGTTGGACTGGCGAGCAGCATGCCAGTACGGCGTCGGCGAGGGGTGGGTGATTCACGCGGCGCGGATGCGGGCGCGCGCGCCGCGGCGGCCACCGGGTCGGCGGAAGCCGTCGAACCCCCAGACGCCGCCGGGGCCTCAGACGCTGCCGGGCGATTGATGCGGACGCGCAACGGGGTAGGTGGCTGCGCATCTCCAGTAACTGACGCCAAACCCGGCGAGAGCAGCGGCGACGAGTGGGACGCCACCGAATCGGCCGAGGGCGGTGGCGACGACGGCTGGGACGATGACGACGCGTCTGCGTCTGGTTGCCCGTCGTCGCGGGCGCCGCGGCGCGGCAGCGGTTTGTTGCGCCCAGGACTCGGCCAGCGCACCACGCGCGGATCGTCGGCCTCGGATCGGTTGGAGACCGCATCCGTCCGCCCGGCAGCGGCCGGCGCTGCGTTCCCGGCTCCACCGGTCGCGGTCCGTGGGTTGCCGAACTCTCGGCCGGGCAGCCTGGCTGCGTCTGGTGCGCTGATGCTGAGCCGCGGGCAGGTGCTGAAGTGATCGCTCAGGCACAACTCGCGCTGCTGGTCAAGGGACAGCGGCAGCGGCGTGCCGGCAGCAAAGCACCGGTGCAGGCGCGTCGGGCGAGAAAACGAGCTGCGTGGCTCATCTCCGAAGCCGAGCTTGGGGCAGTGGCCAGTAGCTTCGCTCGGCTCGTCAGGGCCTCGAATGGGCGTCTGAACAACAACAGGTGCGGCTGCTTCACCGCTCGCGTGTTCGCCACCCACCGTGTCAAAACCCACCGCGTCCAAGCTCGGAAGCTGACCAGGTCTGCCAGCATCGGCCGGCACCCGCACCGTACGGCTCGTTGGGCTGGTGAAACGCACCAGACCCACGTCGGCGAGACCGGCAAGCTGCCACAGAACGTCGACTGATCCACGCTGGGCCACAATCTCGCGCACCGTTCGCTGGCCATTGACGGCCAGGAGCGTCTGCAGCCTGGCGCGATCAAGAGGCAGCGGATCGTCAGCAACGCTCGTTTCCGTTTGGACGACCAGCTCCGGCACCACGTCAGCTGACGGAAGGCTAGGCGTGCCGGTGGCCACGCGCGCCGACAGTTCATCCAGGTGCGCCTGCAGCGCGTCGGCAGGCAAGCCAATGCCAGGCGTGCTGCTCGGACGAGAGCGCGTATCGAAGGTGAAGCTGGCATCTGGCATCACCTGAACCACCGCATCGAGAGCGTCCAGCCCATCTCGCGAACCAAAGCTGGCAGTGGTGAGTTGCCCAGCTTCAAAACCGATCTCGGCGTGCCACTCGTCCTGCCTGAGGCGCAGACAGCCCGTCTTCTTCAGCCCGCACACAAAGCGCACGACGGCGGGTAGCCCAGCGCCTTCCAACGTGCCGCTGAACTCGGGCTTTGCCTCAGCTGCGCCGCCGGCCTGCATTCCGACACATGCTAGCCGGGATGGGGTAGGTGACCCACCAAAAGGCCTTTTCCTGGAGTTGCGATCTGGTTGAGAGCTTATCCAGTGCTCGAACGAGAATGTGCGTCGTCCTGGTCTTCGGCGGGCATGCTCGATGACTGGGCTCCGATCGTGTAGCCCTTACCCCGCACCGTGACGATCAGCGGCCCGGCGCTCGACGCTCGACGAAGCTTCAGCCGCAGACGCCCGATGTGTACGTCAATCAGGTGGCCAGTACCCATGTCCTCATAGCCCCAGACCAGCTGGCCAAGCGCTTCGCGGGAGAGCACCTCGTCAGGGCGACTGGCCAGAGCAACAAGCAGGCGATACTCCGTGGGCGTGAGGTGGACGGATTGCCCGGCCAGCATGACCGTGCCTCGAGACTGAGAAATGTGCAGGTCGTCGACGCTGATCTGATCGGCAGGCGCCGGCGGCACCTCACGTACGCGTGTTGCGCGGCGCAGCACGGCTTCGATACGCGCTTCGAGATCCTCGAGGTCGAACGGCTTGGCTATGAAGTCGTCGGCCCCCAACTTGAGGCCGAGCACTCTATCAACCTGTTCCTGGCGGGCGCTGCAAATAATGATGGCGGCATCGGTCAGCGTCTTGAGGACCGTAGTCAAGACCAGGCCGTCGGTATCTGGCAGCATCAAATCGACCAGAATCAGGTTGGGGCGCAGCTGCTCGACGATTGAGCGGGCCTCGCTTCCAGTCGCGGCGATGGTAACGCAGTACCCGCCACTTTCCAGGAGTCTGGCTATCGAACTGGCGGTCTCAGGATCGTCCTCGACCAGCAGGATTTTTGTCGCCACTAATCACCCTTCCTGCGCTCTGGCAACTAACTCCGCCCGTGACAATTTTGTCCGAACAGCGGTCGAGTGCAGGCACCTTTCACGTAACAGCCTGGTGTGGAATCGGTTGGGATTGCGTTAACGCGCGGCATGTGGTGGGCGAACGGCTTCAGTTGGGGTGCGGCGTGGCTGGTAGACAGGCGGGCGACCCTGCTCAGGCGCTGGTGGCGTCATGGGCTCGGCGGAGGGTGGCTTGTGGACGATGCGCCCGCCAGAGCCTAGATGCAGGAAGTTACCGACGACGGTGGGCACGTCGCGGCTAGCTCGACGAAGGTGCCTCAGAATCGGCTCACCATGCGAGTGATGGACCGGTGCGGTCGGCTGATACGCGATCAGGTAACCACGTTCCTGCATCGTGCGAACCCAGGCGATGTCTTCAGCACCACGGATATTCTCGTCGAAAGCATGCTCGAGCCACAGGGAGCGCCGGAACGCACCATTGGCATTCGAGAACAACGGTCGCCGGTCGAGCAGTCGGGGCGTGTCGCTCAGCACGCCGCTGAGCCGCATGCCGATCAGCTCCAGGACTGTCGCGTTCGAGCGTGGCAGTTGGCGCCCGTAGACGCCGGCAACGCGCGGTCGAGAAAACGGCTCGAGCAGACAGCGCAGCCACTCGGGACCGGCGGGCACCGAATGAGCACTGAGTGTGGCGACGAACTCGGCGTCGGCACTTGCGACGCCGAGATTCAAGGCGTAGCCATAGGTAAAGTCGTCCGGCCGAATCTGGAGGACGGTCGTCGGAAACGAACGCACAATTTCGAGCGTGGCGTCGGTGGAACCTGAATCGACTACGACCACTTGGCGCGGGGCGAGTGACGCCGGGTGGAAAATGGCAGCCAATGTGTGCCCGATGAAGCGCGCCTCGTTCTTGGCGCGGATGACTACCGAAACGCTGGGACGGAGATTCAGACTGGCTCCCGCGGGCGGCGTGCGACGCGCCAGCGGCTTGCATTCTACGCTGTTTGGCCAGCGCGCCTCGCCACCGCCGTTGGCCTTTGCGTACAATTCCCACACGTCGGGCGCTCGAAGCAGCCTCACTCGGGCTGCACGCGGTCCCGAACAGCATGGTGGGCGTAGCTCAGTTGGTTAGAGCGTCGGATTGTGGCTCCGAAGGTCGCCGGTTCGAGCCCGGTCGCTCACCCCAATACCACATCAAGAATTGGCCCCGTAGCTCAGTTGGATAGAGCGGCTGGCTTCGAACCAGCAGGCCGGGAGTTCGAGCCTCTCCGGGGTCACCAAGACAGTACGCGCACATTCAAAGACAGCACCCGCGACCGAGGCGTCTCTCAGCAGAGTCCGGCCTGGACCCGAGTATCGCCAGACAGGCTGCCTGCACCTCGCCACCGAAGAGCGCGAGCTGGGACACGCTTCGGCGTGCAGCCCAGTCGCAGGTACACGGCTCCAATCCCGCCGAGCTGCTGGACGCCGCGCAGCTGCACGACGTCGAACCGTCGCTTGGCCCGGGCCTGGTGGGCGGCCTGCTCGTAGCGGGCGGCAACGTCGACAATCGGCGGCGAAGTCCCGCCCGTGTCACCCGAGCGGTTCGATCCCCTGCGCTTCAGCCGATCGCTCCGCTGAACGGGTTACAGTCACCAACGTGACCGAACCTATCGGGTTGTCGACTGCGTGGAACGGACCTGGGTCCAACCCCGAGCATCTTCTCGAACAAGATCGCGGCCTCGGCTTCCGCCGCGTGGAAGCTTACGCCCACTTCACTCATGACGCCCTGCTCGCACTTGCCGCTGCAGCAGCCAAACGCGAGATGCACATCGCTAGCTTGCACGGGCCCTGCCCCGTTCCGGCTGGCCCAAATGGCTACCCGTCGCCGATAGGCGATTGGCTCGCCTCCACCAATCCGTCCGAGCGGACGCGGTCTGTCGACGCCCTGCGGGGCACCATTGACGCGGCGGTCGAAGTGGGTGCCAGAGCAATCGTCGTGCACCTGGGAAACAGCGGCGCCGTGTCGCGCCAGAGCTCGCTGTTCGACACCATCGCTCGACACGGACGGTTGTCGGACGAGCACCTTCGTTTGCGCGACTCAGCCTGGCAAGACCGCGAAGCCGTCAAGGGCGCGCATCTGGATGCGGCTCTGGAGAGCATACGCGCCATAGGCGAGCATGCCCGCGGGACGGGCGTTCGACTGGGCGTGGAGTGCCGCGACAACTACGTGGAGATTCCCAGCCTGGACGAGTTCGCGGCGGTCCTGTCCGCCTGCGAGGGGCTGCCCGTCGGCTACTGGCACGATGCCGGCCATGGCGACAAGCTCGACTATCTAGCCTTCCTCGAGCACGAAGAGTTTCTCCGCCGCTACGGCCAGCGCATCGTTGGCATGCACATCCACGACACCCGCGCCGGCCGCGACCACCTGGCGCCGGGCCAGGGAGGTACCGACTTCGGCATGTTGGCGCAGTACCTGTTGCCAGACACGATCCGCACTCTTGAGCTGAATCGCGTCGTCACGGCGGCCGAGATCAGCCAGGCCCTCGACCTGCTCGAACCGCTCGGCGTGTTCGGGGTACGCGAAGGGATCCTGGTCGAGTTGTAAAACGCCGTCACAGCTCCGGCACAGTTGCTGCGGCTCGGCGGGCGTGGGGCCCGAGGGGGGACCCTCGGCACATGACGGGGTCGATAAGTATCACGGACCAAGCTGCGGCGACGCCGGCTGGGGAATATTCGCTTGGGCACGGCGAGCGACTCCGCGCGCTCGGCGAAATGGCCAGCGGGATCGCCCATGATCTGAACCAATCCTTGGCCTTGATCACCGGGTATAGCGAGATCGCCCACCAGGAGCTCAATAAACCCCAGCCCGACATCAGCCGCGTCCGCGAGATGGTCGCGATCACCGCGAGAGCAGCGCTCGAAGGCGGCGAGGCGCTCAGAGGTCTGTTGTCGTTCGTCAGTACCCGCGAGCTGACGCTGGCCGTGGAGCGCGTGGATGCCGCCTCGGTCCTGCAGGAGGCAGCCCGACTGACTGCCCCGCGCTGGCGCGACGCCTCCCAGGCCGAGGGTCGATCGATCGAGCTGCACCTCCATCTGGAGCCTGATTGCGCCGTGAACGGCTCGCCCGTCGCCCTGCGCGAGGCGATCACCAATCTGATCTTCAACGCCGTGGATGCGTTGCCGAGGGGTGGGACCATCCATCTCGCTGCCCGAGGCGACGGCGACTACGTGATTCTTGAAGTACGCGACTCCGGCACCGGAATTCCCGTGGACCTACAGTCGCGCGTCTTCGACCCCTTTTTCACGACCAAGGGTGAGCACGGGACCGGCCTGGGTCTGTCTCAGGTGGTGGCGATCGTCAAGCGCCACGGTGGCAGCGTCGACCTGCAGTCGAGCCCCGGTAGCGGGACGACCTTTGCACTGAAGTTTCCGCGCGCGGCTGCGTCCATCACGGCCACCGAACACGACCTTGCCCAGGTCAGTACGTCAGAGCCGATGCGGTCTATCCGAATTCTGGTGGTGGAGGACGAGAAGCAGCTCGCACGCATGGCCAGCCTTGTGCTGACCCAGCGGGGTCATTCCGTCGTGGTCGCGCCTTCCGGTGAAGAGGCACTCGCGCACCTGGAGCAGGAGCGTTTCGACTTGATCGTGTCCGATCTTGGGCTGGGATCCGGGCTGAACGGCTGGGATCTGGCTGAGGCAGTTCGGGCGCGCTGGCCGTGGACGGACTTCGTGCTGGTGACGGGCTGGGGCGCAGCCATCGACCTGGAGGACGCTCGGGCACGCGGCGTGCATCACGTCATCTCCAAACCGTATCGCATTGCCGACCTTCGGCGCGCGGCCGATCGTCTGGCCGGTGGCAGGGACGCGGGGTAGAGACTGCTGGTTATGCGCGTGCTGATTGCCGAGGACGACGAAGCGATTCGCGACCTGGTGCGCGATCTCATTGGGCGTCAGGGGCACGCCGTCACGGTCGCTCGGGACGGAGAGGAGGCCTGGGGTCTCTTCGAGCAGTTTGGTGCGGACGTGATCATCAGCGACTGGCTGATGCCGCGTGTCGAGGGGCCCGAGCTGTGTCGACGAGTCCGCGAGCACGATGCGCCGTACGCCTACTTCGTCCTGCTTACGGCTATGGGCGACCAGCAGCACCATCTCACCGGTCGCAAGTCAGGCGCCGACGATTACCTCGCCAAACCCTTCGACATGGAGGACCTCGGCGGCCGGATGGTCACCGCTGAACGAGTCATCACCCTTCATCGGCGTCGCGAGGCGTTGTTGCGCCTGGCGCGGCTGGTCGCCACGTCGTCTGACCCCGCGCGGCTCTTCGCTACCCTGCTGGACGAGGCCCTTGTGCTAAGCCAGGCGGAGGCCGGCATGGTTATCCGCTCTAGGCCCGATGACAGGAGCGCCGTCGCCGCCCAACAGCTGGTTGGACTCATCGAAGCAGAGGCGCAGGGGCTCCTGGCCACCATGCGCAACGTCGCCGCAACCGCGGCTGCTCAGCGCCAGCCGGCGACCGCGGCCAGCAGTGTGGCCGTACCCTTGATTCACGAGGGCCATCTGCTCGGCACGCTGGCCATCGGGACACGCGACAGCCCGCGGGTCTTCGGTCGCGCCGAAACCGAAAACCTGGAAACGATGGGCACGCTGTGCGCGGCTGCTCTAGCCGCGATCGAACGGGCGCGCCTCGAAGGCGTCCTGCTGGCGGCCCGAACGGCGCAGCACGAGCTGAATAATCGACTGGGCGTGGTGGTGGGCTACGCCGAAATGCTCGCCGAACACCCTGGCCTGCCTGAGAGCATGGCCCAGCTGGTCAGCGAGATTGTGAGCGGAGCCCAGGCGCTGGCCGAAACCGTCGACCAGCTGAGACGAGTGACCCGAATCCGGGAGACACCCCGCCCGAACCTGACCGGGTCGACGCTCGACCTGCACGAATCGGTCGCCTAGCTAGCTAGCTAGCTAGCTAGAGGCGCTCGATTTCGCGGCCCAGGCTCTGGAAGCCCCGGTGGACCTGGCGCTCGATTTCATGGAGTGCGATGAGCAGCGCCGGGCGAACAATCGTCGGGAGATTCGATCCAAGCAGGTCACGCGCAGCGTCAGCGTCGTCGACGTTGCGCCAGTTGCGGACCAGCCTCCGGGCAGCCTTTGCCTCAGGCGCCGGGCGGCGACGCAGGAATAGCAATATCAGACCGAACGCTACCCCAACGCCAATCAGCAGCCCCTTTTGTTGCATGACGTCTGAGAGCATCGTTTGCTGGGTCCACTCGCTCGCGGTGAACTGATCTGATGAAGACGAAGATGGCGAAGACGAGGACGAAGACGAAGACGGCGTAGACGAAGTACTCACTCTTGTGAATCTCCCTGACACATCGCGTATTTTGCAGCGTGGCTCTCGCAACCCGCGTGCCGCGCCCGAGACGACCAGCGGAGCACTGCGGAGACCGGGGTTGGCTCGGGCACGGTTCTTGATAACCAGTCCCACCTCATGTCCCCAGAAGCGCGCACTTCACAACGTTGGCTGAGCGGCTTTGGTGCACTGGACTGGCAGACTGACGAGCGCGCGTACGCGGCGCTGCTAGATGCGCTGACCCGCGATCGGCTGGAAGTCGAGGGTGTCGAACGCGAGATGCAGGCGACCGCGCGTCGCAACCTCGGCGATGTTCAGGCAGACCAGCAACGCACCGAACGCAGCGAGCTGGCCGAAGCCCGAAGGGAGCTGGACGATTTTCGTGCAGCCATGGCGGACGTGCGTCAGCGCGGCAATGCTGATGCCGTGACTGAGGTGCCCTACGACAGTCGCGATCCGGCGCAGAATGCGGCGGCCGACGTGCTCATCCAGTACCTGGTCCGGCCCGGGTATGCCGAAGTGCGTACCGAGGAGCCGCAGCCGGAACAGTATGTCTACTACATCATGGTCGCGTGGCCACGGCTACGCGCGCTTGCGGAAGCGCAGCGCCACCCGCTTCCGTTCTAGGACAACAGGCGGCTCAGCAGTCGCCGGATCATTTCAGACATGACCACGCCGAGGATCGCACCCGAGCCGACGTCGCCCGGGTAGTGCGCGCCCACGTACACGCGGCTCACGCCGATTAGTCCGGCTGCTCCGAAGAAGGCGGGCGCCCCGCGCGGCCACACCGTCGTCAGTGTCCAGGCGCTGGCGAACGAGGCGGCGGTGTGGCCACTCGGAAACGACCACGAGCCTGGCCGCTTGCCTATCACCAGTGCCTCCACAATCCGAGCGAACGGTCTCCGACGGCGAAAGAACGACTTGATGGGATGCTCGATCAACCACGTGGCCAGAAGCATGCTCGACGCGAGACGCTTGACGGCCAGCCAGGACCGTGGAACACGGAGCAGGTGGGCTAGCAGACTGCCAAGGATCCAGATCCAGCCACCCGTGGTGACCAGCGCCAGCGCCCACGCCAGGCTATCGAGCGCGGGCGGATGCGGCGCCTCGTTGATGGCCAGATAGACGCGTACGTCGAGGGCATTCAACGGGCCCATCCGCCGCAGCAAAGCGTCTTTGAGCAAGCGTTTACCCCGCCGCGCTCGAGGTGACACCGGCGCGCCGGGGGTCAGCGTGGCCTGGATTGCTTCCATGACCGGTTCGGCGGCGGGTGTCTGCGACACACTCTGAGCGGCCGTGGTGGCCAGCACGTCTGCCATCGAGTGCTCTGGAGACGCCAAGTCGGCTGCGCGCTCGATAGTGCCGGCCGCGGCTGCCGGCTGATCCGGCGCCGCCACCGTCTGCTGCGCTGCCGCGTCCCCACGGTCAGCCTCGGTGTGGCCGGCGCTGAGCCGTTCGGCTCGTTCGATGGCAGCAAGCGCCGCCTCCGGCGACTCGATCCGCTCGAGCTCCGCCTCGAGCACCTGCTTGACGCGGCGCTCGGCGTCTTCCTCTGGCGACTGCTTCACCCGGCCACCCGAAAGCAAGAAGTGATCCAGTCGGCCACCCGCTTCGTAGTGCAGTATGGATCGGGGCTCCAGCACCCGTTCCGTACGGGTGGGGAGGCCGGCACCTCTGCCCGCGCTGAGTACCTCTTGCGCTGGATACAAAGGAGTAGCCGTGCCCAAAAAGCGCCGTGTTGCCCTGGTCGGGACGCTTGCCCTGAGTGTGGGAGTCCTGGCTGGCACCTTGATGGTGCCGTTCGTTGGCGCCTCCAGTCACCGTGAAGCGCCAGCGATCAGCAAAGACCCATCGGCGGACAATACCGACGTCTACGCATTCGTAACCCCGGACAGGCCAGATACTGTCACGCTGGTCGCCAACTACATTCCAGCTGAAGAGCCAGCCGGCGGACCCAACTTCTACGAATGGGATCCGTCCGTCCTTTACGAGATTCACGTCCGTAACGGCAAAGGCACCCACGACGAGATCACCTATCAGTTCCGCTTCAAGACCAGGGTCGTGAACCCCGACACGTTCCTGTACAACGTCGGCCCGATCACGTTCGATGGCACCAAGTACGTCAACTGGAACCGTCCCCAGACGTACAGCGTGACCCGCATCGACGAGGAGGGCCGCTCAGAGCGTTTCGGCAGGGGCCTGCGCGTACCGCCCGTCAACGTCGGTCCTCGATCGACGCCGTTCTACGATCAGCTCGCGAACGCTGCCATCGGCGATCTTCCCAACGGCGGTAAGGTCTTCGCTGGCCAGCGCGACGACCCGTTCTTCGTTGACCTTGGCTCCGTGTTCGACCTGCTTGGCCTGCGGCCGTTCAACGGCGCGCACAAGGTGCCGTGTCCGGATCCGGCTAACCCGTGCCCGACCGCCAACGGCGTCGACGACTTGGCTGGCTTGAGCGTCCACAGCATTGTGCTGCAGGTGCCCATGAGCGATCTTGCGCGTAACCACATGACCCCGACGGATCCGAATGACTCCGATTCCGTCATCGGCGTGTACGCCAGCGCAAGCCGCAAGACCACCCGCGTGCTCGACGATAACAACAACGACAACAACGACCGTAACAACAACGACAATAACGACAATAACGACAACTGGGTCCAGGTATCGCGGTTGGGCGAGCCTCTCATCAACGAGGTGCTTATCCCAATGGGCCAGAAAGACCGCTGGAATAGGAGCAATCCTACCAACGACAGGCAGTTCCAAAGGTTCTATTTGCATCCCGAGCCAGCCCGTTTGATCAATTCCCTGTTTCAGGGAACGGTCACGCCGATCGATGAGACCGGCCGCACCGACCTCGTGGCGATCCTCCTGACGGGCCTCAAGCTGCCTGCCGGGAACCCGACGGGAGTGACCAATTTCACCTTCACCGGCAACCGTCCAATGGATCTCCTGCGGCTGAACATGGCCGTTAAATCAAGCGCGGCGGTCGGCTCGGGCAACGCGCTGGGCGTCCTGGCTGGTGACCTGGCTGGTTTCCCGAACGGGCGCCGTCTCGAAGACGACGTCGTCGACATCGAGATCCGCGCGATCGCGCAGGGATATGGCGCTGTGCTGAAGGCAGTCGCCGGTCTCCCGGACAAAACGCCGAACAATAGCCTCGGCGATGGAGTCAATCAGAACAGCGTCGGCGACGCTGCCAACACCAAGGGGTTCCTCAGTCAGTTCCCCTACGTTCGAACCCCGAAGTCGGGTTACGATCCAACCAACCACGTCGTCGACGGCACGCCGCCGACCCTTCCGTAAGACCTGGTAGCGCTGGCTGGGACGCTTCAGAGAGCGTCCCGGTCAGTCGTGTCTGCGCAGTCACAAAACCGGGTTGTGCACGCAGTCGCCGAGTGGGTTGCGAAGCCGTTGCCCTTGGCTTCCTGAGACCGGAGTGTTACCTTTCAAGAGCGAATCACACGCTGGTCCGCGCGCTCAGGAGGCCAGAATTATGCTCGTCTCGACTTCACCGCAAAAGACTGTCCTGGTCATCGAAGACGATCCCTGGACGCGCACGATCACAACGGCACTGCTGGCCGGTGAGGGCTTTGCCGTCGTCGAGGCCAAGAACGGGGAAGAAGGTCTGGCCATGGCCCGCAAGCACGCCCCGAACGCCATCCTGCTGGACCTGGCGCTGCCGACCAAGTCAGGCCTGGAGGTGCTCCGCGAGCTCAAGGGCGACGGTTCGACGGGCGCTATCCCGGTCATCGTTGTCAGCGCCTATAGCTCGCTGATGAATGAGCAGGACGCGCATCAAGCGGCAGGCGTGATCCAGAAGCCGTTCGACTACGACGATCTCGTCGGCCAGGTCGACCGCGCTACGGCTCCAATGCTGGCGGCCGCCGCCGCCTAGAGGGGCCGCCGAAGAGTCTTCTGTACGGACATCGCCCCTCTAGGCCACTCTGTCGAACGGAGTTCGGCCGCTATACGCTTCCGGCAGTGCACTTTTCGGCCGAACCCCCTAGCCAGCTCTTCTCGGGGTTCAGCTGGTATTCCAGGCTGAACCAATTTTCGCCTCTTTGCTGTCTGCATGCTGCCTAGCAACGCCTCCGAGTTCGAGGCAGCCCGCCCCTCCAGAGCCGGTGGTCGACGCCGGCCCGGTGGATTGGTGGTCCTGCTGGGCCTGCTTATCCTGCTGGTCGGGACCATTGCCGTGGCGGTGACGCGGCTGCCAACAGGCACGCTCTCCCGACCCGCCACGACGACGACGGCTTCCAGCCCCGCGGCGCCGGCGGACGCCGCCACGCAGCAGGCGATTCAACAAGCCATCGAGGGCCTCGACAACGCCCAGGCCCAGGCAATCGCCACCAACGACCAGTCGCTCATGGCTGCCACGGCTATGCCCGCCTTCTACGCCGAAGAGGTTCGGAACAATCAAGACCTGGTTGCCGCCGGCGTGACTGAAGTCAAGCTCGTCAAGCTCGAATGGAGCGACGTCACCACGGACGGCTCCACTGCGACTGCCACCGTGTACGAAACCTGGAGCACGACCTTCAGCGACGGCACCACCGTTCAAGCGCGCGAGCGCAATATCTACACTCTGGTTCAGGACAACGGCACCTGGAAAGTCCAGGCGGACGCCCATCCTGACGCCCCGACCGCTCCGGCGGGCCTGTAACGTCCTGTCACAGGCGAGCGGACGGCCTACAAGACCGATTGCCGCTGTGAGCCCACCACGCCGGTATTGAACCCGAGCCAGTGCATTCGGCCCATGTGGCGAGCATGCTCGACTTTCATACAGCGGTCCACCACCACCTGCAGCCCGCCTTGCTCCGCGATCTGGGCGCCGCCTGGGCTGATCACGCCGAACTGCAGCCAGAGGGCGCCGGCGCCGATGCGCACGGCCTCCTCGGCTAAAGGCGGCACGAATGCCGGCGCGCGGAAGACGTCGACAACGTCCACGTGGAAGGGAATGTCGCTGAGAGTGGCATAAGCCGTCTCGCCCAGGGCCTCCCGCTCGTTGGGGTTCACCGGCACGACCTGGTACCCATGCCGCTGAAGATAAAAGCCCACGAAGTTGCTCGGCCGCAGGACGTTCGACGACAGGCCAACAATGGCAATGGTTCGCGCCGTGTGCAGGATCTCGCGAATCACCAGCGGGTCCTGATAGGTGCGCACGTCGGCGGCAGCCGAACGATCCGGCAAGGCGCACACCAGGCCCGTGTCTGTCACGCAACTACCTCCGCCACGCTGTGGACGCCGTCAACCCGCGCCTCGCTCGCGGCTGCGAGACCTCGCTCGAGGTCCCACAGCAGGTCGTCGAGCGTCTCCAGGCCGACCGAGAGCCGAATCGTCCCGCCGGTGATACCAGACGCCGCCAGCTCCTCGTCGCTGAGCTGTCGATGGGTGGTGCTGGCGGGATGAATGACCAGGCTCTTCGCGTCGCCGACGTTTGCCAGATGACTCCAGAGCCGCAGCGATTCGATGAAACGACGACCCGCATCACGCCCGCCCTGCAGGTCGAATGCGAACACTGCTCCGGCCCCCTTCGGCAAATACCGGTCGACCAGCGGGCGATACGGACTTTCGGGCAGGCCCGCATAGCGTACGCGTTCTACCGACGGATGCTGCTGAAGAAAGCGCGCCACCCCGACAGCGTTTTCGACGTGGCGCTGCATGCGTAGCGGCAACGTCTCGAGTCCCAGCAGAAACAGGAAAGCATTGAAGGGGCTCATGCATGCGCCGAGATCCCGGAGCGACTCGGAGCGCAATTTCATCAGGTAGCCATACATGCCGAACGTATCGTAGAAGGCTAGGCCGTGGTAGGCCGGCGACGGGTCGGCCACAATCGGGTAGCGACCGTTCGCCCAGTTGAACGTGCCCGACTCGACCACGACGCCGCCAATGCTGGTGCCGTGGCCGCCCATGAACTTCGTAGCTGAGTGCACGATGATATCTGCGCCAAAATCGATCGGCCGACACAGGTAGGGCGTGGCAAACGTATTGTCGACCATCAGCGGCGCGCCGATCTCGTGCGCGATATCGGCGATGGCACGAATGTCGAGCACGTTGCCGCCCGGATTGCCGATAGTCTCGCCGTACAGCAGCTTGGTTTGCTCGCGAAGTACCCGCCGCCACGCGTCTGGAGCGTCGGGATCGACGAACGTGACCTCCAGGCCGAACTTGCGCGACAGATGCTTGAGCTGCGTGACCGTTCCGCCATACAGCGCGCCCGACGCGACGATGTGGTCGCCTGGCTGCAGCATCGTGAACATGGCGGCCGCCTGAGCCGCGAGACCGCTCGCAAAGGCCACTCCACCCGCGGCCCCCTCCAGACTGGCGACGCGCTCCTCGAAGGTAGCCACCGTCGGGTTCATGATGCGCGAGTAGGTGTTGCCATACTCCTGGAGGTTGAAGTAGGCGGCTGCCGAGTCGGTGTCCTCGAAGACGTAGCTGGTCGTCTGGAAGATCGGCACCGCCCGCGCGCCCGTATAAGGATCGGGCCGTTGGCCGGCGTGGACGGCGCGGGTGTCAAAGCCAAAGGCGCGCGGCGACTGCGTTGAAGAGACCTCAGGGTCAAGCATGCGAACTGTTGGCAACCTCCTCCAGGAACTCGGCAATGATCGGCGCCTGGCGCGCCTCCTCGAGTAAAAACGAGTCGTGGCCGTAGCTGGCGTGGATGAGATGATGCGTTACCTGCTTGTTGTTTGCGAGCAAGGCCGACTCGAGCGCCTCCGAGTCGGGCGGTGGATACAGCCAGTCTGACGAAAACGAAATCAGCAGACATCGCGCTGCCACGTTAGCCATTGCTCGGTCGAGTGAACCAGCGCCGCGGTCGCGCGCCAGGTCGAAATAGGTCAGCGCGCGCGAGATGTACAGGTAGCTGTTCGCGTCGAATCGGTCGGCAAAGGCATCGGCCTGGTGACGCAGATAGCTTTCCACGGCGAAGTCTGGCTCGGTCAGCGTAAACGAATACTGCTGCCGATCCTGCAGTCGCCGATTGAATTTCTGGTGCATTGACTCCGCGGAGAGGTAGGTGACATGCCCGACCATGCGGGCGACGCCAACACCAGCCAGCGGCGCGCGCCCCGTTCCGTAGTAGTAACCGCCCAGCCAGTTCGGTCGGCCATGATGGCATTGCGGGCGATCGCGTTCCAGGCCATTCCCTGGTCGCCCAGGCGAGCGGTGCTGGCAATGGAGATACAGGCACGGACCTTCTCGGGAAAGGCGACCGCCCACTCGATCGCCTGCATGCCACCCAGCGACCCGCCGCCTACGGCCAGCAGTGAGTCGATCCCCAGCACCGCGAGCAGGCGTTCCTGGGCGCGCACCATGTCGGCAACGGTCACGACTGGAAAGTCGAGCCCATACGGTCTGCCCGTCTTCGGATCGGGCGAGCTGGGGCCGGTCGAGCCACGGCACGAACCGATGAGATTGCTGCACACCACGAAGTAGCGCTCGGTATCGAAGGCCTTGCCTGGCCCGATCATGCCGTCCCACCAGCCAAGCCCAGTCCGGGCGGCAAGACCCCGCTCGTCGGCGCGGAAGCCGTCGACGGCGCTCGGCGTCCGGGGATCGTCGCTCCAGCCGGCGGCGTGCTGATCGCCACTCAGCGCGTGGCACACCAGAATCGCGTTGTCTCTTGCCGGCGACAATCGACCGTAGGTCTCATAGGCAATGCGGACCTGATCCAGACTCCGACCGCAGTCCAGCCTCAGGGGCTCAGGCAGGTCGAGGTATCGGGTGCGGAAGACTCCAGCCGAGCCCGGCGCGCCGACGACTACATCTGCCTGGAGGGCCATGTGTCCGCCAATCATACGCCGCGAAAAACAGTGGCTTGCCCGCGACACGACCCAACCCGAAGTCCTTTCTCAACTTCTGATCAACGAAGTCCTGCGCTCGGGCGCGTACCCTTGCCCAATTCGATGCACGTGCTCGGGGTAGATCTGATGCAGCAAGTCGGACGGTCTTGAACAGGGTCGGCGGATGGACGCGATGGATGCTGCTCGGCGCAGACGACAGCTGGGGTGCCACGCTGGCCACCGGGCGGCTGGGTATCTACATGCTGGCGAGCTGCGCGCTCCTGGTCCACATGCTCGACCTTGCCACGGGCCTGCGGATGATGCAGCTGTACGGAATTGAGCTCGAACAAAACCCGCTCGCCCGCTTGATCATGCACAACGCGGGGCCCATCGGCTTGATCGCGATGAAGCTGGGCGTGGTCATGGCCGGCCTGCTGCTCCTGGTGCAGACCGCCAGCGTCGGTCGCCCGCGCCTAGCGCGCAACTGCTTACTGGTAGCAGTCGGTATCGGCATTCTGGGCTGGTCGTCCAACCTCGTCGGCTAGAGAGGGATATCCGTGCAGAAGACTTTCGGTCGCCCTCTAGCTAAATCAGGCCGTGGACTTCAGCGTTCCTGAGGCGCACGCCGCTATTCGTGCGGCGGTCCGCGAGTTGTGCGCCGACTACCCGGATGCGTACTGGCGCGACCTGGATCGAGACCACGGCTACCCCACCGACTTCGTCCGCACGCTAACTGGCGCCGGATGGTTGTCAGTGCTCATCCCGACCGAGTACGGCGGCGCCGGTCTGGGCATCGCCGAGGCGTCGATCATCCTGGAAGAGATCAACCACAGCGGCGGCAATGCAGGCGCCGCGCATGCCCAGATGTACATCATGGGCACGGTCCTGCGCCACGGTTCGGCCGAACAGAAGCAGCGCTATCTGCCCGGCGTCGCGCGGGGCGAGCTGCGCCTGCAAGCCTTCGGTGTGACTGAGCCAGACGCCGGCTCGGAGACGACGCGCCTGAAGACGACCGCGGTGCGCCGAGGCGACGGCTATATCATCAACGGACAGAAAGTCTGGACCTCGCGAGCCCAGCATTCGGACCTGCTACTGCTGCTAGCGCGCACGACGCCGTATGAGGAGTTAGCCGACAAGACGCGTGGCCTGAGCGTCTTCCTGGTCGATCTCCAACGCGCGGTCGAGCTCGGCCAGATCGAGATTCGACCCATCGATACGATGCTCAATCACCACACTACCGAGCTGTTCATCCAGGACCTCGAAGTGCCCGCGGAAAACCTGATCGGCGAAGAAGGCCTGGGTTTTCGGTACATCATCGACGGCTGGAACGCGGAGCGCATTCTCATTGCGTCGGAGTCCCTTGGCGACGGGCGGTGGTTCGTCGAACGCGCGGCGAGTTATGCCTCCGCACGCGTGATCTTCGGTCGACCGATCGGGGCCAACCAGGGCGTGCAGTTCCCGATCGCCCAGGCGCACGCCCGATTGGAAGCCGTCGACCTCTTGCGCTACAAGGCCGCGTGGTTATTCGACGCCGGCCAGAAGTGTGGCGCTGAGGCCAACATGGCCAAGCTGCTCGCCAGCCAGGCGGCATGGGACGCTGCCAACGCCTGCCTGGATACCCACGGGGGCTACGGCTTCGCGGTCGAGTTCGACGTGGAGCGCAAATTTCGCGAGTCGCGCCTGTACAGCGTGGCGCCGATCAACAACAACCTGGTTCTGGCGTACGTTGGCCAGCACGTGCTGGGCATGCCCCGTTCCTACTGAGCAAGGCAACCGCAACGAGCCCACGGCTCTCTTGCATTTTACCAGGAGGGTACCGATACTAGGCTCTGGAGCGCGAGGTACACGACTGCTGGCCGCCTCCAACCGGCAGCCGTGTCGCGCTCCTTCTCACGCGCAGGCGCTACCAGGCCGCGGTAGCCAGCATCGGTTCTCCCGCCACCGGTGAGCCGTCCAGCAGCACCAGCTGGTGGACAGACACACCACCGCTTCCAGCTCGGAGTCGACCAGCAGGACTGGCATGCCCTCCGCCTCACAGCCAACCACACTACACGCGCGGCGCCGGCTCATCCCGGCTGCGCGCTCGGCCAGACGGTCACGCTTGTCGCGCGGCAGCACCAGCCGAAACGAGAGGCCGCCCGACCAGGTGTCCTCCAACGTCGGCGGTACCGGCTGCGAACGGCCCAACTGGCCAGCGTGCGGCAGATAAGCAGGTCGGCGCGCGGGGCCTGAGGCAACGCTTGTGGGAGTGGGAGCAACAACAACTGTCACTCGTCCACTATAGAACTTTTGTTCTGTAGGTCAGCGGTTGGCGAGCAACTGGCCAGAGCCTATGACGGACCCGTGCTAGACGGTCGTCCGTAGCGGCGCAGCAACGTCGAAGCATGCTCCCGCCGAGCTTGCGGAACTCGCCGCATCCACTGCCGGCGCGCCTTTTGCGCCTTGACTCGTTCAAATGTTCTAATTTGCCCAAACTTGACCCAATGGCATCGTTGGGGCGCACGATTGCCTCGGGTGTGCAACTTAAGTAGGTCGGACAGAAAGAAGCAGTGATGGCGGAGCAGAGGCGAACAACGTATCCATCGATACCCACGAAGAATTGGTGGGACCTGCGCAAGCAACTGAATCGCACCCCGACCGCTCAGGTGACGCCATCGTACCTGGCGACTGTGCTGAAGCTGACTGAGGCTTCTGCCAAGAACTTGTTGCCTCCGCTTACAGCTATCGGCCTGATAGATGAGAGCGGTAAATTGTCCTCGCTCGGGCAGGACTGGCGACACGACGAACAATACGCTGACGTCTGTCGTCGCATCATGGACAGCATTTATCCCGACGAACTTCGGCATGCTCTCCCCTGCCCTGACCCAGACCGACGAAGTGTTGAAACGTGGTTCGGTCGCGCTACGGGCTCTGGTGAGGCCGCCGCAACCAAGATGGCGTTGTTCTACCTCCTTCTCTGCACGGCCGACGCATCGGCTCAGGACCAGCAGGCAGCCGTTGATCGCGGTAACGGGCGGGTTGGCGCTCGTGAGGAGCAAGGACGGCCGCGAAGCCCGCGACGCGAGACGCGGCGGCCAGCAGCACCTGCGCCCCCGGTGGCTTCCGAACCTGTGCCCATGACGCCGCCCGTGACCTCTCCCAGGGCAGCGGTCACTGGCCCATCGCTCCACATCGACGTTCAAATTCACATCGCAGCCGACGCGAGATCCGAGCAGATTGACCAGGTCTTCGCGAGCATGGCTAAACACTTCGGACTTGGTAACGGTCAGTAGTGGATGTGCGCGAAGCGCGACGCCTTTTATCCCAGGCTCGCGTCGTCCAGGACGACATCCGAATCCAGGGTTTGGTGCTTCCGGCAGGCGAGCCTGCTGACTTGACCGCCCTTGTCACCGACCCTGGCTTACGCCACGCAACCCTCTCGCTCTTTCAGGACGGTCATTACGCGCGCGCCGTTGAGGAGGGCATGAAGTACGTCGCGGAGCAGGTAAGACGGCGCACGGGTATCACCCTGGACGGCACCCAACTGATGGAAGCGGCCTTTAACCCGAAAACACCCCTACTGCAGTTGAACAAAATGAAAACGCAGTCGGACCAGGACGAGCAGAAGGGATTCATGTTCGTCTTCATGGGGTCAGTCCTAGCCATACGCAATCCCCGTTCGCATCGTCAGGGGTACACGGATGCGCCGGAGCCCGCCCTGGAGTTGCTGGTCTGGGCAAATCACCTCGTTAGGCTTGTTTTGAAAGCCCAAAGCCGGCGGCGAACAACCTGAGCGCGCTCAATAGCCGCTGCCGCGGCGTCGGCTCCGACCGCTACGACGCTGCCTCGGTGCGGGGAATAGCTGGCCACAAAGCAAGGGTGAGGGGCGGCTGCCGCCGTTGTGGCCTTTGAGCCCGACTGGCGGCCCCAGACATCCCCAGCGATAATCGGCGCATCACTTGACGCATCACTTGGTGCTGCACTATGATTGGCAGGGAACAGCACCATGAGCACCAAAGTCCTTTCGAACCGAATAAGCGTGACGCCACCTGAGGCTCTCCGCGATGGCGTCCTCCGACATGCGCAAGAGTTAGGTATTGCTCCAGGTACCTCAATGGCGCGCACAATCGTCGAGTTGGCTCTGGAGGCGTATCACGCTCGGTTGCATCGCGCGGAAGAGACCGCCATGGAACGGGTGTATGCGGCGTGGGCCGACGACTCGGAGCGCGCTGCGGCAAACGCGGCCGTGCGGGAGCACGCGAACGAGGCCGGCCTCTTCTAATCAGTGCCGATCCAACGCGGGTTGGTGTACACGACCCCGTCGAGTTCCGTAGGAACAATCGCCTCCGTGGTTCTGACCAACGATGTCTGGAATCGCACTATGGGCGTGTACGGCTTGGTTCGGTTGATCGAACCAGCTTTAACGCAAACCGTCATCACGCCAGTTCTAGACGTTGCTGGCCACGCCTTCCAGGGACTCCCCGCTCAAGTGATCTTGGGAAACTCAAGTGATCTAGGCGAAGCAATAGCGGCGCTTGATCAAGCAGCCCTGAACCGCATTGAAGATGGCCTAGCGGAGGCGCTGGGGCTCCCGTTTCTGTTGAGTACACCAGGGGCGCTACCCCCAACCCCGCCAGGCGCGTTCAACTACCCGGAGTGGGCGGGCATCTATTACGCCACGAGCCTGCCCGTGGACCAGGAGACCAAGCGGTACGTCGTCGTCTCGACAAATCGTCTGAATGCCCACAGCCGTTCCGCGATGGTCGTCCGCACCACATCGCAAACGAAGTATCCAACGGAGGGTATCGCCTTTCCGGCGATTGAGGCCGGCTCCAAGCATGCCTGCTGTGGTGACCTCACGTCCGTCCTGGCCAGTTCGCTGCCACTCCACCGGAGTTTCCAGCCTCAACGTCTCTCATTTAGCGACATGCAGTCGGTCGCGCAGGGACTGGTGCAAACGCATCTCCTCGATGGAGCGCTTGCGCGGCGCCTGCGCCCCTGAAGGGGCGCACCAGAGTTGCAGTGACGGGTAAACACCCGTACCCAAACGGAGCCAGTGTCAGCCGAGTAGGTGCGCATTTCCCATCGGTCGGTTGTCCGCCGCCGCCCTCCCCGGGCGCTGCTGCGCGTGTAGAAGCTAATCAAGCAGATGGCCTGGCCCTGGAGCATTGACGGTGGTCATCTTCGACGCCTGTGATGTCGTGCGCCCACCTTGTAGGCTGAGGCATTGCATTGCAGCACCTGAATCGAGCCTGGCTCGCACACCCACAAATCGGTGCACTTAATATTCGACGGCCAGAGAACAAGCCGCCAACAACATCATGGCCGACAACGAGATGTTCGGATCGTGTGGTTCTGGTGCGTTGACCGCACCTCGACCGCTCCCCACCAGGAGACCATCGCGCATTCGTTCGCTGTCGGCCCCCAGCAGCCGTAGCCAGCCATGATCAACAAGCACTCCGCTCGTCTTTAACGCAATCGCACCGAGCATGGAATTTGCCGTGACCTGCATTGCAACTAGTGCGGCCTCCCCGTCCTTCCGCGTAGCCGGCAGCACTTCAATGAGATTTGAAGCCTTGCCGAACCATTCCTGTACGAGCGGCCAGGCAGGGGTCTCCGTCTGCAACAGTTCCTTCAACGAACGCACTCAACAGTCCGCACTCAGGACAGGAGGCTCGGTCAACCTGTAGTCAGCTTGACGATGCATTTCCGTAACACGGTGCCGTCTTCTGAGACGGAGCGTGCGCTTGCAGGGCACTATACGGTCGTGGAAGATGTCGCCGCCTTTTTCAAGCAGCTTGGCTGGATGCCGTGCATAGGGCTACCCGATGAGCAGATGGCTGTGCTAGAGGCCGATCTCGGGGTTGCCCTTCCCTCAGATTTACCCGTGTTCCTGCAGTGGTCCAATGGGGGCGAGGCCTTCCTTGGCGAGGCATACGTAGCACTCAGCTCTGCGGCCGAGATGCGCGAAGCGAACAGCGAAGACTTTCGCAAGTTCTACCCGGCCTTGTGCAAATCGGGGGCGACGGCGGTCTAGAAGGTTTCTGTTTGGATTGCCGAGCAGACCCTGCGCAGCCAAGCATGGTCTCCATCGACCTCAACAGCGCGAGCCCCGAAGACCAGTGGCCGCTTGGGGCCAGCTTCGCGCAAGCAATGCAGCGGCTATCGCTGGCGGGCGTTCCCTGGCCGCCAGGCGAAGCTCCACCCACAGGTCCGACGTCAGCGCGACCCGACCGCTAGTCAGCATTGATACACGCGCGGCGAGCGCCGGCGCACCACACCTTGCCGATTTAGCCCGTTTGCACAAAATGGAGCGTCGCTCCAAAATTCTGGAGCGCAGGTTAATTTGGCCCCTCTCACCGGCTCACAATGTGGGGGGCCGCGGCTCTACGGCTGAACTCAGCCGCCGTCATCAGGGGGTTGTCAGCGGCCGGTTTGTGATTTCGCCCAACTGCCTTTGGTTTGGGGACACTGGTGCTCGCCTACATGAACCGCGCTCGTCGCCCAGCGTCGTGTCGCTCGCAGCCGGCATTGAACCCGAGCGTCCAGCTACGCTACGCTGCCGAGCCGTGGTCGTAAGCGGGCCGCTACTGGCACACGAGGATCTGGAGCTCCGTCGAGAGCTGACCGGCTACTGCTACCGCATGCTCGGGTCGGCCTTCGAGGCGGAGGACGCCGTGCAGGAAACGCTGCTGCGGGCCTGGCGGTCCGCACACCAGTTCGAGGGACGCTCGACCATGCGGTCGTGGGTGTATCGGATCGCGACCAACGTCTGTGTGGACATGCAGCGCGGCGTCCAGCGCCGAGCCCGGCCGATGGAGCTTGGCCCCGCGTCCCCACCCGAGGAGTCCTTTCTGGGTCCGATGCTGCCCGAGTGCGCGTGGGTCTCTCCGATCGCGGACGCCAGCGTCTTTCCAGATAACGCCGACCCGGCTGAGATCGCGGCTACCCGCGAGACCATTCGGCTGGCCTTCGTCACTGCGCTGCAACACCTGCCTGCTCGACAGCGCGCCACTTTGATCCTGTGCGACGTCCTGCGCTGGCAGGCGGCTGAGGCCGCCAACCTGTTGGACAGCAGCCTGGCAGCGGTCAATAGCATGCTGCAGCGGGCCCGAGCCACACTGGCCAGGCTTCCGGCCGAGTCGACCATCCCGACAGTCGCTGCCGAGCAGGCTGAGCTGCTCGCCGGCTACGTGGATGCTTTCGAGCGCTACGACATGCAGCGCCTGGTCATGTTGCTCCACGACGACGCGCTCCAGTCGATGCCCCCGTTTGCCATGTGGATCCGCGGCTCCAAGAATATCGCGCGCTGGATGCTCCAGCCCGGCCCAAGCGCCTGTCGAGGGTCGCGACTACTCCCAACAGCAGCCAACGGGTGCCCGGCCTTCGGCCAGTACCGGCCGCGGGCGGGGGGTGGTTACAAGCCGTGGGCGCTGCAGGTGCTCGAGATCTCGGGTGGGCGCATCCAGGAGTTGCACGCATTTCTGGATGTTGAGCGTCTGTTTCCCGCGTTCGGCCTGCCCGCCGATCTGCCAACCTGAGCCGCTCGGCCAGCGCTGATCAGGAGTCCGGCGCCCGTGCGCCGCGGCGGACCGATGATTTCGTACGGGCTCGTGCGTCAAAGCTCTGGAGACAATCCACGTAGCTCGAAGGGAGACAACTATGCCGCGACGACAGACCGCCCCCATTGGAGCACCCTGCTGGGTCGAGCTGACGACCTCCGACGCCGAGCGCAGCCGCGCGTTCTATACGCAGCTTTTCGGTTGGACGGCCGAGGAACCCAACCAGGATTTCGGAGGCTACTTCAACTTCGTCAAGGACGAGGTCCGAATAGCCGGCTGCATGGCCGGCCAGCCCGGCTCGGGTATGACGGACAACTGGTCCGTCTACCTGGCGAGCGATGACACCGCCAGGACTGTTCAGGCAGCGGCCGCGTATGGCGGCGTCGTCCACGTCCCGGCCATGCCGGTCGGCGACCTCGGCACGATGGCCTTTGTTGGTGACGCGGGTGGCGCAGCCATCGGCGTGTGGCAGCCGGGCGCTTTTCAGGGCTTCGGCGCCCTCGGCGATCCCGGCACCCCGAGTTGGTTCGAGCTGTACACCCGCGACTACCAGACGGCTATCGACTTCTACCGTCAGGTATTCCGCTGGCAGACCCACGTGGTCAGCGATACGCCGGAGTTCCGCTACACCATCCTCAAGCACGGCGAGGACTGGCTGGCAGGCATCATGGATGGCTCGACCTGGCTCCCGGCGGGAGTGCCTGCACACTGGGCGACCTACTTCGGGGTCGAGGATACTGAGGCCGTGCTAACCACCATCGTCCAACTCGGTGGCAAGGTCTTGAGAGCCGCCGAGGACACGCCGTACGGCCGCCTCGCCACCGCTGCCGACCCGACCGGCGCCCAGTTCAAGCTGGTGGCTCCCAACGCGGCCATGCCCGCGCGCACGTCGGCAAAGAATGGGGACTGATGGTCGAGACTCGCGATGGGTGTCGTTGCTCGTCCTGTGCACCGGCTTCCTGCTCATCGTGGTGGACGGCACCGTGGTCAACGTGGCCCTTCCGTCAATCCAACGCGACCTCGGTTTCTCGCAGGCCAGTCTGGCATGGGTGGTCAATGCCTACCTGATCGCCTACGGGGGGCTGTTGTTGCTTGCCGGCAGGCTAGGCGACCTGGTCGGCCGTAAACGCGTGTTCCTCGTCGGCGTCGCGATGTTCACCGTCGCGTCGGCGCTGTGCGGTCTGTCCTTCAGTCAGCCTGTTCTGATCGCTGCCCGTTTCTTGCAAGGCATTGGCGGCGCGGTCGGCTCCGCGGTCATCCTGGGCATGGTCGTCACCATGTTCCAGGAGCCGGGGGAAAGGGCTCGAGCGATGGGCATCTTCGCCTTCGTCGCCTCGGCCGGCGGTGCCATCGGGCTGCTGGCAGGTGGCCTTATCACCGAAGCGATCAGCTGGCACTGGATCTTCTTTGTGAACCTGCCTATCGGGCTGATCACGATCGTGCTCGGCCTGCGGCTGATCGAGTCCGACGAAGGGGTGGGCCTCAGGCAGGGCGCCGACGTGGTCGGCGCCATCCTGGTGACCGGCGCACTGATGCTGGGCGTGTACACCATTGTCGAGTCGGACGTGTACGGTCTCGGTTCGACGCATACGCTCGGCTTGGGAACGGTTGCGATCGTACTGCTGGCGGCGTTCGTGTACCGCCAGTCGGTTGCGACGTCGCCGCTGATGCCGCTGCGGCTGTTCGCGTCTCGTAACTTTTCTGGCGCAAACGCAATCCAGGCGCTGATGGTTGCTGCGTTCTTCGGGTTCTTCTTCCTGGGCTCGCTGTACATGCAGCGGGTGCTCCAGTTTGGCCCGCTGCAGATTGGACTCGCGTTCATGCCTGACACGGTGGCCATGGCCGCGCTGTCGATCGGGCTCTCGGCGCGGTTCATCACTCAATTTGGCTCGCGCAACGTGCTGCTGGCGGGCCTCTCGGCCATCGCGCTCGGAATGCTGCTCTTTGCTCGGTCGCCACTGTACGCCGATTACGAGGCCGACCTGTTGCTCCCGATGATCTTGATGGGCATCGGCGCAGGCCTGGCGTTTACGTCGCTCAGCATGTTGGCCATGGCCGATGCCACACCCGCTGATTCAGGGCTCGCGTCCGGCCTGCTGAACACCACGACCCAGGTAGGTGCTTCACTTGGTCTGGCCATTCTGGCGACTATCTCCAGCGAGCACACGCGCCAGCTTGTTTCGCAAGGCCAGAACACCACCGATGCCTTGAGCGACGCGTACCACCTGACGTGGGCCATCAGCGCCGGACTGGTGCTGGTTTGCCTGGCCCTGGCGGCGACGCTGCTCAAGCAACCGGCCGCCTCGCCTGAAGCGGTTCAGGTTCAGGCGGTGTAAGCAATCCTGTACAGCGTGCCGGCCTGGTCGTCCGAGACGATCAGGCTGCCATCCGGGGCTACGACGATGCCGACCGGGCGCCCCCAGCGGCCGCCGCCGGCCGTCTGCCAGCCAGTCGCAAAGTCCTGAGCGCTGACCGGGCGGTCTCCCTGGAAGTGGATCCGCACCAATTTCGGCTCGGCCGGAGGATCGCGGTTCCACGAGCCATGTTGGACTACCAGCAGGTCGCTGGCGTAGTCGGACGGGAACTGCTGGCCGGTGTAGAAGGCCAATCCAAGGGGCGCGCTGTGGGCCTGGAGGCCCAGCGTCGGGGCGGTGATGCCGGAGCAGTCACGGCCAGAGTCCTGCGGCGCCGCGTACGGCGGCTGGCAACCAGGCCAGCCGAAGTTCTGACCCTGTCGAACGATGGTGACCAGATCGGGCGGGGTCTCGTTACCCTGGTTGTCGCGCTCGTTGACGGTCGCCCACAGGAGTCCCGTCGCTGGCTGGATGGCCAGACCGACCGCGTTGCGGAGCCCAAACCCGAACCGCTCGTAGTCCGAGCCGCTCGTCGGCGAGCCAAACCGCAGGACTGCCGCGCGACGCGTATCCGACTCGTCGCAGATATTGCAGGACGAGCCGACGGAGACATACATGCTCCCGTCTGGACCGAAGAGCACCGTCCGCGTGCCGTGACCGCCCGAGGGCAGATCGGGCACGATCGCTTCGCGGGGCCCCGCCGAGCCCCCGGCCGTATACGCAAAGCGGCTGATAGCGCGCGTTTCGCCGACGTACACGTACCCGTCGTGCAGAACCACATTCGAGGGCGCGTCGAGACCGCTGATGAGCGCGCTCGGTGGTCGGTCGCTGGCCGCTATGGAACCTCCCGCGGCCAGGTACAGGTACACGCTGCCAGCCTGCCCGTCGGCGACCAGCAAGTTCCCGCCCGCGTCGAAGGCCATGAACCTTGGAGAGCGCAGTCCGGTCGCGATCCTGGCGATGCTGAAGCCGGCCGGCAGTGCCACGGACCGGTCCGCAGGCGAGCCATCGAGACCAGCAAGTGGGCCGGCCAGGAGTGGCGCTGTGCTGGCAGCGTTGCTAGCCGTCGTGGCGTTGTCGGCAACGAACTGGAGCCCGCTCAGATCCGCCGACTGCGCCTGGCTGGTGATCGCACCGCTCACCAACAACAGCAACACGGCCACTACCCGCGGGGCACTCACCGGCGGCCGTGGGTATGCCAGACGCCGGGGACACCACGTTGGCGGGCAGGCTGGGCGGTGTGGAAGGTTGGGGCAACCGGGGTGACCTCCCCGTGGCGGCTCAAAGCGCGCCGCACGGCGTTCTGCACTGTGTCCAGGAGCTCATCCACGTCGAATGGCTTGCTGATCACGCCATCGGTCTGGGCCAGCTGAACCTCGCTCAACAGTTGGGGATTGCCGGTCACCACGACGATAGCCACCTCGCGGGTGGCGGTCTCCGCCCGCAGCTCGGCCAGCACTTCGGGGCCCGACCGTTCAGGCAGCGCGAGGTCGAGAAGGACGACCAACGGCCGATACTCGATCGCCAGGCGCACCGCGCTGAAGCCGTTCGAGGCAGTATGTACGTCGTAGCCATCTTCCAGGAGCAGCTCGGCCAATGCCGACGACACAAACGTGTCGTCGTCCACCACCAGCGCAACACGTTCCATTCGCGGCACCCGATCCATGCTCGATTTTCCTCCACCCGGCCTCGACGCAGCAGAGCCCGGACGCTGACCTTAGCAGTATTTCAAAGGCCCTTCCAGGCGGGCGCGACTAACAATTCGGCGCCCATTTTTTGGCGGTTTGTTACATTCCGCCACACAAAGCACCGAAGTACTCGGACCAGGCTCGAAGCGTTGGCCTGTCGAACGGAGTTCGGCCGCTCAACGGTTCCGGCAGCGCACTTTTCGGCCGAGCTCCGAGGCTGGCGAGTAGCTCGATCAGCGCGTTCGTCTAGCCTTTGGCCGCATGGTGTCCGTTGTCCTGGCTCTGACGTCAGCCGTGGCGTGGGGCGTGTCCGACTTTCTCGGCGGCCTCAATAGTCGGCGTATAGCGCTGACGGTGGTTCTGGTCATCACGCAGATCGTGGGCCTGGCCCTGATGCTGCCGCTGGCCGTACTCCACGGCCCGCCACTGCTGGATGGACTCTCCGTCGGCCTCGCCATAGGCGGGAGCATTTCGGGTCTGGTGGGTATCGCGGCGCTGTACCGGGGCATGGGTGTAGGCCTGGTCAGCATCGTCGCGCCGATCTCAGCTACGGGCGCCGCCCTGCCGGTCCTGGTCGGCCTGCTGCGCGGCGAACGCACCACGCCCCTCCAGAGCCTGGGTATCGGCCTGGCACTCATCGGCATCGTTCTGGCGTCGCGGGCTACGGCCGAATCGACGACCACCGCGAGTCGCCCGATGCTGGCGCGGGGTGTCGGCCTGGCGCTGCTGGCAGCGCTCGGATTTGGCGGATTCTTCGTCCTGCTCCACGAAGCGAGCGTTCGCGACGTGCTCTGGGCAGCGGTCGTTCAGCGTCTGACCGGGGTCTGCGTCATGATCATCGCGGCGCTGGTGTTGCAGCCTTCGCTCGCGGTTGGCTGGCCGCGCATGCCCAGCCTGGTGCTGGTGGGAGTCCTGGACACTGGCGCGAACGTCCTGTACGCCTACGCCAGCACCCTGGGCCTGGTCAGCCTGGCGGCTGTGTTGGCCTCCTTGTTCCCCGTGACAACGGTTATCCTCGCCTGGGTGGTGCTTCACGAGCGCCTGTCGGTCAGCCAGGGCGTGGGGGTGGTGTGTGCGCTGGCTGGCGTCGCGCTGATCTCGATTCAGTGAACGTTCAGGCCGAAGCGCCGCTGTAGTTGCGCAGCCCTTGCTTCCAGAACCAGCCAGCAAACCCCGACACGACCATCGTTCCGCCGACCATGGCGACCAGGCCCAGCAGGTCGAGTCGGCCGGCGATCGCCTGGGCTGGCACGGTGACGGCGATGCCGATCGGGACGACGGTACTCAGCGTGATCCTCAGCCAGCCCGGGTAGACGTCCACCGGAAACCGCCCCGCGTCGACGAACGACCAGAAAATTGCCAGCAGGTTCTCGACGCGCACGAACCAGAAAGCCAGCGTACTCAACACCAGCAGCAGGCAGTACACTAGGCCCAACCCGCACGCCAGGGTGACCACGAAGGCCAGTCCCTGCAGCACGCCAACCCCTTCGCCAATCTGGGCGATCCCGACCCCGACCATCGCCACCCCCAGCACTAACTGGCCCACCTGGGCCACC
>JAABUQ010002955.1_pt1 | contig 32282 bp, 28 predicted proteins | sample 5560001 | NCBI WGS metagenome assembly JAABUQ01 (sample SAMN10711888, study PRJNA513371) | rock metagenome | isolation source: Antarctica rocks | place: Antarctica: Victoria Land, Finger Mt nord | collected 2015-12-18 | reverse complement strand
CGTCGCTCCGGTCGGGCTACGCCCTCCCTGCACACCGCCCCGCCAACGGCACCACACCATAACAATCGGCAGAGGCCCCACTTATCCAAAGCGAAACAGTGTCTCGACGAAGCCGGCCACCTCTCCTGAGCGCGTCCGCGAAGGTGCGGCTGGCACGAAACGAACGGTGACACCGAAGCCTGCCGGAACTGGCTGGGGCGTCGCCATCCCTGGGAATGGCATTCCCAGGGCGCGCAGCCCTACGTGGGCCTGCAAGCCTTCCTGAGCTTGTGTGAAGCAAATCGCAGTCGAGACTGCCGCCGAAGGAGCCGAGCCTGGAAACCGCAAGCGTCCGATCGCAGCCAAGGGAGCTGACGCGGACTGCGTCCGGACTGGACGCAGTCCGGGTTAATGCCCCAGCGCCTGCACGATCTCGTCCGTCATCTTCTTTGCGTCCGCGAACAGCATCATCGTGTTCGGACGGAAGAACAGCTCGTTCTCCACCCCGGCATAGCCCGATGCCATGCTGCGCTTGACGAACAGCACGGTTTTGGCCTTCTCCACGTCCAGGATCGGCATCCCGTAGATGGTACTCTTGGGGTCGGTCTTGGCGGCCGGATTGGTCACGTCGTTGGCACCGATCACATAGACCACGTCGGCGGTGCTGAACTCGCTGTTGATCTGCTCCAGCTCGAACACGTCCTCGTAGGGCACGTTGGCCTCGGCCAGCAGCACGTTCATGTGGCCCGGCATGCGGCCGGCGACGGGGTGGATGGCATACTTCACCTCCACGCCCTCCTTCTTGAGGGTATCTGCCATCTCCCGCAGCGAGTGCTGCGCCTGCGCCACCGCCATGCCGTAGCCTGGCACGATGATGACCTTGCTGGCGTTCTTCAAGATGAACGCCGCATCGTCCGCGTTGCCGGATCGGACCGACCGCTGCTCGCCGCCCGCGCCAGCAACTGCCGGCCCGGCGGCGCCGGCGTCCGTGCCCCAGCCGCCCAGCAGCACGTTCAGGATGGAGCGGTTCATGCCCTTGCACATGATGTAGGACAGGATCGCACCGGACGCGCCGACCAGCGCGCCCGTGATGATCAACGCCAGGTTCTGGATGGTGAAGCCGATGCCGCATGCCGCCCAGCCCGAGTAGCTGTTCAGCATGGACACCACGACCGGCATGTCCGCACCGCCGATCGGGATGATGATCAGGAAGCCCAAGACCAGCGCCAGCAGCGCGATCAGCCAGAACAGCGCCTGGCTGCCGCCGAGCACGAACAGGACGACCAGCACCACCAGCAGGATGCCCAGCGCCGCATTGAGCTGGTGCTGGCGCGGGAACAGGATCGGCGCGCCGCGCATCCGCCCGTCGAGCTTGGCAAACGCGATCAAGGAGCCGGAGAAGGTGATGGCGCCGATGGCCAGGCCCAGCGACATCTCTATGAGTGACTGCCGGTGTATCGCGCCCGGCACGCCGATGCCGAAGGCCGCCGGGGCATTCAGCGCCGCCGCGGCGACGAAGACGGCCGCCAGGCCGACCAGCGAGTGGAACGCCGCAACAAGCTGCGGCAGCGCCGTCATCTGGATGCGCCGGGCCACGACCACGCCGACGCTGCCGCCGATGGCGATGGCCAGCACGATCAGCGCGAAGCCCGAGCCGGACATGCCGCGCTGGAACAGCGTGACGCCGACGGCGATGGCCATGCCGGCCATGCCGAGCTGGTTGCCGACCCGTGCGGTCCGTGGGCCGGACAGCCCACGCAGGGCCAGGATGAACAGGACTGATGCGACGAGGTAGAAGAACGAGGTCCAGGAGGCGCTCATGCTACTTGTTCGTCCCCTTGACGACCGTGGGCTTCTTGCCCGCGAACATAGCCAGCATCCGCTGCGTGACGGTAAAGCCGCCGAAGATATTCACGCTGGCCAGCATCACCGCAACGAACCCGAAGATGCGCGCGGCGATGCTGTCAGACAGGCCGAGGGCCAGCATGGCGCCGACCACGATGACGCTGCTGATGGCGTTGGTGACGCCCATCAGCGGCGAGTGCAGCGCCGGCGTCACGTTCCAAACGACATAATAGCCGACGAAGCAGGCCATCAGGAAGATCGCCAACAGGAACATGAACGGCTCCACCGCTGTGGCCGTCGGCTCGACGACGGCGATCACGTTGGTACCGTATGCCTGCAACTGGTTGGCCAGGTCCGCAGCGTTCTCGGCGATGCGCGCGGCCTGGTCCGCGAAGGGATTGGGATTCATCGGGGAGGGGCCTCGCTTATGCCGCTTGAGCCGGCTGGAACTGGGCGTGGACGACCTGGCCGCCGCGGGTCAGCATGACCCCGCGCACGATCTCGTCCGTTTCAGGCAAGGCGGGCTTGCCCGCGTCCTTGTCCCAGAAGGTGGTCAGGAAGGTCAGGAGGTTGCGGGCATACAGGGTGCTGGACGCGACCGGGATACGGCTGGGCCAGTTGACATAGCCGACGACCTTCACCCCGTTGGGCGTTGTAATCATTTGGCCAGGCACGGTCGCGGCGCAGTTGCCGCCGGCCTCCGCCGCGAGGTCCACCACAACGCTGCCGGGGCGCATGGAATCCACCATCGCCTGGGTCAGGATGACGGGCGCCTTGCGGCCCATCACCAGCGCAGTGCAGATCACCAAGTCGTTCTTGGCGACGGTCGTGGCCATCAGCTCCGCCTGCTTCTGGCGGAACGCGTCGGTCATTTCCTTGGCGTAGGCGCCGGTCTGGGCCGCTGTCTCCGCGTCCTCGACGCCGACATAGGTACCGCCGAGGGACTTGATCTCCTCCTTGGCGGCCGGGCGCACGTCGGTGGCGGACACGATGGCACCCAGGCGGCGGGCGGTCGCGATGGCCTGCAGCCCGGCGACGCCGGCGCCAATCACGAACACACGCGCCGGCGGCACGGTGCCGGCGGCGGTCATCATCATTGGGAATCCGCGGTCAAAGGCGCCGGCACCCTCGATCACCGCGCGGTAGCCGGCGAGGTTGGCCTGGCTGCTCAGCACGTCCATGCTCTGGGCGCGGGTAATGCGGGGCAGCAGCTCCATCGCGGCGACGTCTATGCCGGCAGCGGCCAGGGCAGGGACAAGCGCCGGGTCTCCGTGGGCATTGCTGATGCAGACCAACAGCGCGCCCCGGGGGATGTGGGCACACACGTCAGGCGCCGGAACCTGGACGGCGAACACGATGCCGGCCCCGGCGAGTGCTGACGCTGCATCCGGCGCAACCTCGGCCCCGGCGGCCTGGTAGTCCGCATCATGTATGGAACTAGCCTGGCCGGCCCCGGCCTCCACGGCAACCTGCAGTCCCAGGCCCACCAGCTTCTTGACCGTGTCGGGCGTGGCCGCTACCCGGCTTTCCGCCGCCGCCCGTTCCTTGAGCACCGCGAGGCGCATGCGTTCCCATCCCTTGCCGCTTGACCGTTAAGATGCGCTGACGGGGTAGAAAGGCGCAAGTGGGTGGGATCGGGTGCGAGGCGCCCCCCAGCGCTACAAACTCGCCGGCACCCCCGCCTCCGCCAGCGCCGCTGCCTGCCGCTCCGCCACCTGCGCGCTGTTGAACCCATCCACCAACTCATGGAACAGCCGGTACCAGTTCTGCTGCGCGTGCAGCCGTGTGAACACGCTGCCCAACCCGAGAGCCGCCCTGTCCATCAGCACGAACTCCCGCGGCGGCCGTACGCTGCCCGTCTCCTTCAACCCGGCATGCACCTGCTCCGCGACAGAACGCCCGAACTCCGGATCATTGTTCTCCTGGATACGGCGCACCCGGTCGTCCAGCAGCGGGTCGTAGATGAAGCGCGCCCACAAGTTCAGGTTCGTGATCTGCGCCTTGCTCAGGTTCAGGAATCCCCAGCCTTCATAGGCATGTTGCGCCTTGGCCTCGTCCCCGTCACGGATCGCCTCATACAGGTCAATCACGCCCTGCACGAACTGCGGTCGGAACACCCGGATCGCGCCAAAGTCTAGCAAGTTCAGCCCGCCATCGCTTCGCACCTGATAGTTGCCGAGGTGCGGGTCCCCATGGATGATGCCATAGCCGTAGAACGGGATATACCAGGCCCGGAACAGCGTCCGCGCCATCTCGTTGCGCGCCTCCTGCGGCGGCTCCGCGTCAATCCAGGCCTGCATCCCCGTGCCGCTCAGCCAGTTCATCGTCAGCAGCCGAGGGGTGCAGTAACCCTCGATCGGCCGGGGGACCGTCACTGTCGGTTCGTCCCGCAGCATGTTGCCATACAGCCGCATCTGAGCGGCTTCCCGCAGGTAGTCCAGCTCCTCCCGCAGCCGCTCGGCGACTTCGGCATATACCTCGTCGCCCTCGATCACCTTGGCGACGCGCTTGAACACGCCCATCGCCAGGCGGAGCTGACGCAGGTCGGCGTCCACCGTGCTGGGCATGTCGGGATACTGCAGCTTGCAGGCGACCTCGGTACCATCCGGCAGCGTCGCGCGATGCACCTGGCCGAGGCTGGCGGCGGCGGCGGCCTCCTGGCCGAAGCTGCTGAACTTGCTCTGCCAGTCTGCACCCAGCTCCCCCGCCATGCGCCGCCGGACGAAGGACCAGCCCATGGCCGGGGCATTGGCCTGCAACTGCGCCAACTCCTGCGCATACTCCTCCGGCAGGGCATCGGGGATGGTGGACAGGATCTGCGCCACCTTCATCAGCGGACCCTTCAGGCCGCCAAGGATGTTCTTCAAATCCTCCGCATGGGCGTTGCGGTCGGTCTTGATACCGAACACCCGTTCCCCCGCGACCCGCGCGGCGATCCCGCCCACGGCGCCGGAGGTGCGGGCGAACCGCTTGAATTCCCCAAACAGGTTGGGGCCGCGCACGTCGTCAGCCATCACTCGGCCTCCAATTCGTCTATGAAGCCGCTGATGACGTCCAGGCCGCGGCGCCAGAACGCCGGGTCGGAGGCGTCGAGCCCGAACGGCGCCAGCAATTCCTTATGCCGCTTGGTGCCGCCGGCACGCAGCATGTCGAGATACTTGCGCTCGAACCCCGGGTGCCCCTCCTGGAACACGCCATACAGCGCGTTCACCAGGCAGTCGCCGAACGCATAGGCATAAACGTAGAACGGCGTGTGGATGAAATGCGGCACATAGGACCAGTAAACCCGATATTCCGGCGTGAAGTGGAACGCCGGGCCAAGGCTTGCGGTCTGCACCTGCATCCACAGCTCGCCGATCCGCTCCGGCACCAGCTCGCCAGTGCGGCGCTCGGTATGGACCAGGCTCTCGAACTGGTAGAACGCGGTTTGGCGGACGACCGTGTTCAGCATGTCCTCCACCTTCGCGGCCAACATGCCCCGGCGGCGCTTCGGGTCCGTCTCGCCCGCCAGCAGGGCGCGAAAGGTCATCATCTCCCCAAACACACTGGCGGTTTCCGCCAGGGTCAGCGGCGTGCCGGACATCAGGTAGCCCTGGGCGCCGGCCAGCACTTGGTGCACACCATGCCCCAGCTCATGCGCCAGGGTCATCACGTCCCGCGTCTTGCCATGGTAGTTCAGCAGCAGATACGGATGCACCGACGGCACGGTGGGATGCGCGAACGCCCCGCCCGACTTGCCCGGCCGCGGACCCGCGTCAATCCAGGGCCGGTCGAAGAACTGCCGGCCCACCTCCGCCAGCTCCGGCAAGAAATTGCCATAGGCCGACAGCACCCGGTCCCGCGCCTCGTCCCAGGGTATCTGCCGGTCCGCCTGGTCGGGCAGCGGCGCGTTGCGGTCCCAGTGCTCCAGCTTCTCCAGCCCAAGCCACTTCGCCTTCAGCTTATAGTAGCGATGCGACAGCCGGGCGTAGTCGGAGGTGATCGCGTCCACCAGCGCGTCCACCACCTCGTCCTCGACCATGTTGGACCGGTTGCGGTAGCTAGCCGGGCGCGGGTAGCGGCGCCAGGTGTCCGCGATCTCCTTGTCCTTGGCGAGCGTATTGGTAATCAACGAGAACAGCCGGATATTGCCCTCGAACGCCGCGCCGACCGCCATCGCCGCATCCTGCCGCACGCCGCGGTCCCGGTCGGACAGCTTATTCAGGGCGGCGCTGACGGTAAGGTCCTCGCCGCGCACGGGGACCTTCATGCCGGCAACGGTCTCGTCGAACAGCCGGCTCCAGGCATTGCGGCCGGTCACTTCCTTCTCGTGCAGCAGCCGCTCCAACTCGTCGGACAGCTCGTGCGGGCGGAACACGCGCAGGTCGCGCAGCCAGGGGGACCAGCGCGCCAGCACCGGGTCGGCCAGCTTGGCGTCCAGCAGGGCGTCATCCATCCGGTTCAGCTCGAGCGACAGGAAGATCAGGTGCGAGCTGATGCTCGTCACCCGCTCGCTGGCCATCTGGTAGAAGCGGCCCAGGGCGGGATCGGTGCCATCCCCGCTGAACTGCAACTGGGCGTAGGACATGATGCGGCCCAGGATTTCCTCGATCTCCTGGAACTCCTGCAGCACGGCGGCTAGCTCGGCGCCGGACAGGTGGGACAGCGTGCCGGCGCGGGCGGCCTGGAACTCGCGCGCACGGGCCTCGGCGCGGTCCAGGTCGGCGGCCAGCTCCGGGCTGTCGGGGGCAGGGTAAAGGTCGGTCAGATCCCAGGCCGGCAGGTCCTCCGCAATGGCGGAGGGCACGGCGGCGATGCCGTCGGGGGCGTGGGCGCTGCTGGTCATCTGGCGCTGGTCCTGTCGTGCTGGTAGGGGCTTCCGTCAAAGGTGGGACGGCACGCACCCACGGCAAGCATCGGAGCAGCACCGTGGACACCTCCCACAACCAGGAGTGGCCAAACCTCGCGGCCATGATGTTCGGTCTGGCTCGCGGCTGGCCGGCCCGGCCGATGCTGCGCCACTACAAGGACGGCGCTTGGCATGGCGTGACCTGGGGGGAGTTCGCGCGCCGCGCCGCCTCCGTCGCCCGGCGGCTGCGGGCAGGGGGAGTCTCTGCTGGCGACCGAGTGTTGCTGTGCAGCGAAAGCCGGCCCGAGGTGCCGATCCTGGAGGTGGCGCTGATGGCGATCCGCGCCGTCCCCGTGCCGGCCTACACTACCAACACGGCCGCCGACCACGCGCACCTGCTGCTGGACAGCGGGGCGCGGGTGGCAGTCGCGTCCACGGCAGCATTGGCCGCACGGGTGCAGGCGGGCGCCGATCTCACCGGCGGGCTGGACCGGCTGATCGGCATGGCGCCGGGCCACAACGATCCCTTTTTCGCCCTGGAGGACGACCCGGCGCCGCCTGACGACATCGCCGACGAGGCGGCAGCGATCCCGTCCACCGCGCTGGCCTGCCTGATCTACACCAGCGGCACCAGCGGCGCCCCGCGCGGGGTGATGCTGCCGCACCGCGCCATCCTGTCCAACATACGCGGCGCGCACGAACTGGTCCGGCCCCTGCGCCTGCATGACGAGGTCCACCTGTCCTGCCTGCCGCTGTCCCACTCCTTCGAGCACACCGTCAGCCAGTTCTTCCTGCAATCCCTGGGCACCGAGATCGTGTATTGCCGCGGCCTGGAGCACTTCGCCGCCGACATGCTGGCGGTGCGCCCGACCATCACGACCCTCGTGCCGCGCATCCTGGAGTTGGTCCGCACCCGGGTGCTGCTGGCGATGACGCGGGAGCCGCCCTGGCGGCAGCGCCTGTTCCAGCGTGCGCTGGACGTGGGGCAGCGCCGGGCCGAGGGACGCATGACCCTGGCCGACCGCCTCGCCGACCCGGTGCTCGACCGCCTGGTGCGGCGCAAGGTGCGGGCGCGCTTCGGCGGACGGTTCCGCGCCGCCATGTCCGGCGGCGCCAGGCTGGACCCGGAGGTGCTGCGGTTCTTCCAGTCGCTCGGCCTCGTGATCCTGCAGGGCTACGGCCAAACCGAGGCCGGCCCGGTCATCAGCGCCACCAACCGCCTGACCGACCCGCCCGGCAGCGTCGGCCGTCCCCTGGATGGCGTCGAGCTGCGCATCGCGGAGGACGGTGAGATCCTGGTGCGCGGCGGCCTGGTGATGGACGGCTACTGGCGCCAGCCCGCGGCGACGGCGGAGGTGCTGCGCGACGGCTGGCTGCACACCGGCGACATCGGCACGCTCGGCGACGACGGCATCCTGACCATCACCGACCGCAAGAAGGACATCATCGTCCTGTCCGGCGGCGAGAATGTATCCCCGGCCCGGATCGAGGGCCTGCTGATGAACGAGCCGGAGATCGCCCAGGCCGTGGTGTGCGGCGACGGCCAGGCCGGGCTGTCCGCGCTGCTGGTGCCGGCGGAGGACGGCGACGCGGTGACGGTGGCCGCCGCGGTCGCCCGGCTGAACCCCCGCCTGTCCCCCACCGAGCGCATCCGCCGCCACGCCCTGGTGCCGCCCTTCACCATCGAGAACGGGCTGCTGACGCCCAGCCACAAGATACGCCGCCGGGCGGTGATCAAGGCGCACGGGACGGCGCTGGAGACATGACGTTTGCGTTAGGCAGTTGTCCCAACCGTTCAGCCGTGGTTACTTTCCTGTAAGTGGTGGGATCCGAAGGTCATCAAGGCCGCGGCTGCCGCAGGGGAGGGGCGAGGGATGGGTTTTAAGCACATGGGGGCCGTATCGGCCGTTGCGGCGGTCATCGCGTTGGCCGGGCCGGCGCTGGCCGCGCCGTTCAGCGCCGACTACGTGTTCGGCGACAGCCTGTCGGACCGCGGCAACCTAGCCGACGCGCTGGGCCATAACTTCCCGTCGCCGCCGTTCTTCCATGACAGCTTCACCAATGGCCCGACGGCCGTGCAGGTGATGGCGCAGCGGCTGGGCTTGACGGAGGACCCGTCACTGTTCCCGACCGGGTTCAAGGACACGCACGGGCTTGGCCTTGTCTCTGGCACGAACTACGCGGTAGCCGGCGCCACGGCGGGCACCTCGATCCCGACCAACGGCGCGCTGTCCCAGGGCATACCCGGGGCGAACCTCGGCGCGCAGATCGGCGCGTTCCTGAGCACGGTGGGCGGCGCCGTGCCGGGCAGCGCGCTGGTGACGGTGTTCATCGGCGGCAACGACGTGCGGACGGCCGCGCATCAGGGCAACACCGCCTACCTCACCGACGGGATCAGCGCCGAGGTGGCAGGCATTGCCCGGCTCATTGCGGCCGGCGCCAAGAACCTGCTGGTTGTGAACGTCCCGGACGTCGGCGTGATCCCCGAGTTCACCACCTTCTCGCCGGCCGGCCAGGCGGCGGCGGCCACCGCGGGCAGCATCTCCTACAACACAGGCATCGCCAACGGCGTCGCAACCCTCGCGGCGACGAACTCGTCGGCGAACATCAAGCTGTTCGACCTGTTCAGCTACAATAATTCCTTGATCGCCAACGCCGCCAGCCTCGGCATCACCAACACGACGCAAGCGTGCTACCTCAGCTATGACGGCGTCACCAACACGCCGGCTACGTTCCTGAACATCAACCCGGCCTGCGGTCCCATAGACCCCGCAACCGGCCAGGCCGCCAACATCGGCCAGTTCCAGTACTGGGATTCTATCCACCCCACGGCGAAGTTCCAGCAGGCAATCGGCGACGCGCTTTATCAGTTCGAAGTGCCGGAGCCTGCCAGCATGGCAATCCTAGGCTTTGGCATTGCTGCCCTGGTCCTGGGACGCCGTCGCGCGGCCTGACGCTGCCCGGCAGGGTGCGGCAAGGCGTCGCCGCACCCTGCCGCAGGGCTGGCCGTAGCCTATATCTGGCTCATGGCTAATTCGGATAAAGGCGGCTTCGTCCGCGTGATTGACCTGGAAACAACCGGCCAAGGCTTCGCCGACGGCGGCGTGGTGGAGGTCGGCTGGCAGGACGTTGCCGCAGGCGAGGGCGGATGGGCCTTGCGCGGCGGCCCTGGCGCCCTGCTGGTCCGACCGGGCCACCCGATCACCCCGGCCACCGCCGCCATCCACCACATCGTGGACGAGGACGTGGCAGACGCCCCGCCCTGGCAGTCCGCAGCCCCCCCGGTCCTGCAGGCCGAACCCGGCCCGGCGCCCCTGGCGCTCGCCGCGCACCGCGCCGCGTTCGAGCAGCGGTGGTGCCGCCCGGTGCAGCCGGCAGGAATGCGCTGGGTGTGTACCTATAAATGTGCGCTGCGCCTCTGGCCCGAAGCGCCCACGCACTCCAACCAGGGCCTGCGCTACTGGCGCCGGCCTGCCGGGCTGGACCGCGGGGTAGGGCTGCCGGCGCACCGGGCGGGTCCGGACGCCTACGTGACGGCATTTCACTTGCGCGACATGCTGGCCGTCGTGGACCTGCCGCAGTTGCTGGCGTGGGCGGACGAGCCGGCGCTGCTGGTAAAGGTGCCGTTCGGCCCCTGGCGCGGACGCCGCTGGGCGGACCTGACCGACGCTGCCTTGGCGGATGTCGCAGCGGCGACAGGCGGCAACATCGACATGGCCTTCACTGCGGGCAAGGAACGGGAGCGCCGCAGCCTAACGCCTGGCGCACCTGCGCCAGGGCCGGCCCAACCGGCGATGCTGTAGCCGCTGCGGCATTGGCCCGGCGCTACATTCCCAGCGCGCGGCGATAAACGTCCAGCAGGCTTTCCTGCTCCTCGACCTCGGCCGGCTCCTGCTTACGGATGCGGATGATCTGCCGGATCACCTTCACGTCGAAACCGGCGGACTTTGCCTCGGCAAAGATGTCCTTGATGTCGGAGCCAAGCGCCTTGCGCTCCTCCTCCAGCCGCTCGATTCGCTCGATCAGGGAGCGCAGCCGGTCGGCCGCGACGCCGCCGACCTGGGTTTCCTTGGCCTTCGACTCGTCCAGCACGTCGTTGTCGAGGGCATCGGCGTCCTGGTCTGCGTCTTTCAGCTTATGCACGGCCATGCGGCCCCCCTTCGTTCAGGCAAGCCCGCCTCGGTAACGTTCGCCCCGAGTCGGGTCAATGCAGAGAAGCGCTTTGCTACTCCCTCTCCCTCCGGGAGAGGGTCGGGGTGACGGGGTCTTGGCTGCGGAGCGGAGCACGACGGACCAAATAGCGTATCTTCTACAGGGGCAAGATCCGCGCGTGCCAGCCCCCTCACCCCGGCCCTCTCCCGCAGGGAGAGAGAGCAGCGCAGCTACTAGCCCAATCCCGGCGGCGTATGATTGTTGCCGAGAGGGGTTGGGAAAGGCGGCGGGCGCGGTGTGAAGGCACAATTTGGGCGTTGGCAGGCTTCCAGCGGTAGTCAGACGCCGTCCGGTGCCAGGGGACCGGGCCGGTTCAGTTGTGCACGCCCCACCGCCGCACCGTTCGCTGCTCCACCGTCCGGAACACCAGGTTCTCCACTGCCAGCCCGATCAGGATCACCGTCAGCAGCCCGGCGAACACCGCAGGGATGTCCAGCACGTTCCGGTTCTCGAAGATGAACCAGCCTAAGCCCCCTTTGCCGCTCGACACGCCGAACACCAGCTCCGCCGCAATCAGCGTCCGCCAGGCAAACGCCCAACCCACCTTCAGCCCCGTCAGGATCGAAGGGAACGCCGCCGGGATCAGGATCAGCCACACATAGCGCAGCCCGCGCAGCTCGTAGTTGCGCCCCACCATCCGCATCGTCTGCGATACCCCCAGGAACCCGGCATGAGTATTGAGGGCCACCGCCCACAGCACCGAATGGATCAGCACGAACACCACGCTTCCGGTCCCCAGCCCGAACCAGATCAGCGCCAGCGGAAGCAGGGCGATGGCCGGCAGCGGGTTGAACATCGCCGTCATGGTTTCCAGGATGTCGGTGCCGATCCGGGTGCTGATGGCGACGATGGTCAGCGTAGCCGCCAGCAGGATACCAGCGCTATAGCCCATCAGCAGGATGCGCAGGCTGGTCCAGGCGCGGGCCGGCAGCACCCCGTCCTGGATATGCTCCCAGCCGGATTCTAGCGTCTCGCTAAGGGTCGGGAACAGCAGCGGGTTGTCGAGGTAGCGGGCATAGCACTCCCAGATCAGGCCCAGCACAATCAGGAACAGGGTCTTGCGCAGGGCGCCGCTGTTCCACAGCCGCTCGCCGAACGGCAGCACGCGCTCGACCTCTGGCTGGCCCATGCCGGCGTCCATGACGGCCTCGGGATGGACCAGGATGGTGGCGTCAGACATGTGCGTCTCCCGGGGACGCTCCCGCGCCGGCGTCCGTCTGGTCCGCGTCCTCCGCCCCGCGCTCGGTGAACAGCAGGTCGTGGATGCGGGCCTCCAGCCGGGCGGCGCTGCCGTCGCCGGGGTCAATGCCGTCCACGCCGTCAATCTCGGCGCGCACGCGTCCGGGATGCGGCGACAGCAGCAGGATGCGGTTGCCGATGCGTATGGCCTCGGCAATCGAGTGCGTCACGAACATGACGGTGAACTTCGTATCGGCCCAGAGCTGCAGCAGCTCGTCCTGCATCCGCCGCCGGGTCAGGGCGTCGAGCGCGGCAAAGGGTTCGTCCATCAGCAGGATGTCCGGCTCCATCGCCATGCCGCGGGCGATGGCGACGCGCTGCTTCATGCCGCCGGACAGCGTGTGCGGCAGGCTATCGCGGAACTTGGTGAGGCCCACCTTGTCAATATAGCTGCCGGCCCGTGCCTCGGCGTCCCGCCGCTTCATGCGGCGTGCGACCAGCAGCGGGAACATCACGTTCTCCGCTACGGTCTTCCACGGCATGAGCTGGTCGAACTCCTGGAACACCATCATCCGGTCCGCGCCCGGCCCGGTCACGGTGCGGCCCTTGATGCTGATCACGCCCTCATCCGGACGCAGGTAGCCGCCGACCGCCTTCAGCATCGTGCTCTTGCCGCAGCCGCTCGGCCCCAGCACCACGTAGCGGTCGCCTTGCCGCACTTGGAAGCTGACCCGGTGCGTCGCGGTCACCAGCGACGACGGCGTCTTGTAGCGCAGGGTGACGCCCTTCACGTCCAATAGTGGCGGGCCCGGCGGAGGACGGCTGGCGGTTGATCCGTCCATGGCTGGCTGCTCTCCAGTTGGGCGCCGGAGAGGCAGGAGAAGCCGGTCCAGTCCCTCTCGCGCGTCGGTTGATCCGTTCATGGCTAGCTGCCCTCCAGGTCGGCAGAAATCGGGAAGAAGTAGTCGGTCCAGGCCTGCGGCAACGTCTTCAGCGTGCCGGCACGATACATGTGCTGCGCCAGGCGCAGCGTCCCCTGCGGCTGCGGCCGGTAGTCGTCCATGCCAGGCTCGCGCATCATCGCCAGCAGCTCGTCGGCCGGCGTCTTGTCGCCGGAGCCGGCGCGGTAGAGTTCTACCGCCTCGCGCGGGTTGCTGCGTATGAAGGCCTCCGCCTCCATCGTCGCCTCCTTGATGGCCCGGATCACCGCCGGGTTGGCGGCGGCGAACTTGGTGGTGGCGAAGGACACGGAGTTGCTGACGGGACCGCCGGCGATGGCGCGGTCGTCGGTGATGCGATGGGCGCCGGCGACCGTCCGCAGCTCCTGGAACATGTAGGGCGGCGCGCCGAAGTGGGTCGCGACCTCGTGCCGCGGGTTGGTCAGCGCCACCAGGGCGTCGGGGTGGCTCATTTGCACGGTGTTGCCGTCCAGGCGGGTCGAGCCTCCGGGTCCGAAGGCCTGCTCGGCGGCCATCTGCAGCAGCACCGCCTGGGTGCTGACTCGCACGGTGGGGACGGCGATCTTGTCCGTCTCGGTGAAGTCGGACAGATGCTGCAGCCGGGGGTCGCGCGACACCATGATGAGCGGCAGGGCGCTGCTGGCGACGATTCCCTTCACACCGCCGCGGGTGCGGTCCCACAGCAGCAGCAGGTTGGTCGGCCCGGTGTGGATCACGTCTATGTTGCCGGACAGCAGCGCATCGGTGGCGTTGCCGCCGCCGGCGAACACCAGCCACTCGACATGCAGGTCCGCGACGCCCAGGGCGGCGGCATGCTTCTCGATCAGGCGCTGCCGTTCCATCACGTAGGTTGGCATGTAGATGATGCTGGGCTGGCGCGTGACCTTGATCTCGCGCGCCTGCTGGGCCGTCGCGGGGAGCGGGGCGAGCGCCAGGGTGATGGCGAGTATCAGGATCGAGGCCAGGTGCCGCAAGATGCTCGTTTCCCTTCCCTTCGCTGCCGCAGGCTGCGGCCTCCGTGCTAATAGTCGCATAACTTGTCCGTTACGCTATCCATGTTGTGATGGGAACGGTGACTTGTTGTTGGGCTTGGGTGGCGCCGGCTGCTGCCGCGTCTTGACAGGCCGGCCTCGTCCCGCCACGGGCGGGCGGCTGCGGTTTGGGGGTGGGATGCGGGTTCTGGGAATAGGCAACCGGATAGACCTGGGCGACCTGTATATGGCCCTGCAGCGCGAGGGCCACGACGTCCGCGTCCATGCCGGCGACCCGGCCTATGCCGGCTGCTACGGCGGGCTGGTGCAGACGGTGCCGGACTGGCGCCCGGCGCTGGACTGGGTCGGCCGGGACGGCATCGTGATCTTCGAGAAAGTCGGGCGCGGGCAGGAGCAGGACGCCCTGCGCCGGGATGGCTACCAGATCATCGGCGGCAGCACGCTCGGGGATCGGCTGGAATACGACCGCGCCTATGGCCAGCAGGTGCTGCGGGATGCCGGGCTGCGGATCGCGTCGGGCGAGGACTTCGCCGGGCCGGAGGACGCGGCGGCCTGGCTGCGGGCGCATCCCGGACGCTACGTGCTCAAGCACCACAACAATGCCCGGGCGACCTTCGTCGGCGACCACGGGACGGGGGCGGACGTGCTGTTCCAGTTGTCGCGGACCCCGCCGGGCCGCGTGCTGCTGCAACGGCGGCTGGAGGGGGTGGAGGTCGGCGTCGGCGCCTACTTCAACGGCCGCCGCTTCCTGCGCCCGGCCTGCATAGACTTCGAGCACAAGCGCTTCTTCCCCGGCGAGATGGGCGAGATGACCGGGGAGATGGGCACGCTGGCGGGATACGAGGGCGCGCAGCCGCTGTTCGACGCGACCCTGGGCCGGGTGGCGCCGCTGCTCGCGCAGGCCGGGCACGTCGGCTACGTGAACCTGAACATGATCGCCAACGAGGACGGGCTGTGGCCGCTGGAGTTCACCTGCCGCTTCGGCAACCCCGGCTTCGCCGTGCTGGCGCCGTTGCAGCGGGACGGGTGGGGCGACCTGCTGCGCCGCATGCTCCGGGACGATGCGACGGAGTTTGCGGCGCTGCCGGGCTGGTCCGTGGGGATCGTGCTGACCATCCCAGGCTTTCCCGAGGAGACGCCAGATGCCGACCCGGCGGCGGACCCGCCGGTGTTCTACCACCAGCCGCCGGACGACCCGGCGCATTACCACCTGTCCGACGTGCGCCTGCAGGACGGCCAGCTATTTGCCCGGCGCCGTACCGGCTACGCGATGGTCACGACCGGAACCGGCGCCACGGTGCAGGCGGCCCAGGCAGCGGCGGCGGCGCGGGCGCGCAACGTGGTGATCCCCAACCTGCGCTGGCGCGGCGACATCGGCGACCGCTTCCTGGCCGGGGAAGATGCGCGGCTGCAATCCCTGGGCTGGCTGCCGCGGCTGGACCGCGCGGCGTGAGCGGCCCCATCGCCGACTGCCTGGCCGGCGCGATCTCGCCGGAGGTGGCCGTGGCCCGGATGCTGCTCGGCGGCGCGACGGCCAAGGGCATCGTGGACTCGCTGCGGGCGCAGCAGTCGGACGCCCCGCGCTGGACGGCGATGGCGCGGCTGGTGGAGGGGCGCCGGGCCGCCCTGGACGCCCTAGCGGCAGAGGTGCAGGCGACCGGGGCGCAGCACGACGCATCGGGCGCGACCCCAGCAGACGGGGTGGCGCGGATCGCGGCCTTCTTCGACCACGCCGTGCGGCACTCGCCGGAGGCCAGCGTCGCGCTGTATTCGCTCGGCGATCCGGCGATCCTGGCGGCGGCTACGGCGGAAATCGTCGCCTGGCTGGAGGCGCAGGGCCTGCTGCGGCCGGAGATGGACGTGCTGGACCTGGGCTGCGGCATCGGGCGCGTGGCGGCGGTGCTGGCGCTGCATTGCCGGTCGGTGCTGGGGCTGGACGTGTCCGCCGGCATGGTGGCGGAGGCGCGTCGGCGCTGCGCCGGCTTGGCCAACGTCCGGTTCGAGCACACGGACGGGCAGGGGCTGGACGCGATGCCTCCCGGGGCGTTCGACCTCGTGCTGGCGATAGACAGTTTTCCCTACATCATCCAGGCCGGGACGGCGGACCGCTACGCCGCCGGCGCCGCGCGGGTGCTGCGGCCCGGCGGCGCGCTGGCAGTGCTGAACCTGTCCTACCGCAACGATCCCGCGCAGGATCGGGCGGATGCCGAGGCCTGGGCGGCATCGCATGGTTTCACACTAGGAGTAGCTGGCGAGGCGCCCTTCACCATCTGGGATGGCACCGCCTTCGTGCTGCTGCGCCCTACTTCTCCCTCTCCCTCCGGGAGAGGGCCGGGGTGAGGGGGCGGGCAAGCGCCGCCCTAGCCTACCGGGGGCCGTGGTCCAGCGGCGCCGGACGTGCCCTGCTCCGCAGCCAGACCCCCTCACCCCAACCCTCTCCCGGAGGGAGAGGGAGCAGGCTGCTCCCGATCGTCCTCGCCTCCCTGCTGTCCCCACCCACTCACGCGCAAGCGCCGCATCGCGGCGGAGAGCTTCGCCTGCTCGCGCGCAGCGCCGCCGGCACCATAGACCCGCAGGTGAACTACACCGCGCAATACTGGCAGGTCTTCGCCCTGGCCTATGACGGCCTAGTCGCCTTCCGCAAGGTGCCCGGCGACCGCGGCAACGAGCTGGTCCCGGACCTGGCGGACGCGCTGCCGGTGCCTGAGGACGGGCTAACCTATGCCTTCCATCTGCGCCCCGGCCTGCGCTTCAGCACCGGCGCCCCGGTACGGGCCTCAGACGTGGCTGCGTCACTGCGCCGCATCTTCAAGATTGGCAGCCCGACCGCCGACACCTATTACGGCGCCATTGCCGGTGCCGCCACCTGCCTGCGCAACCCCGAAGGCTGCGCGCTGGACGGCGTCACCGCCGACGACGAAGCGGCCACCGTCACCATACGTCTGGACCGCCCGGACCCGGAGTTCCTGACCCGCCTGGCCCTACCCCACGCCAGCGTCCTGCCCGCGGACGTGCCGCAACGGGACCTCGGCAACGCCCCTCTGCCGGGCACAGGGCCTTATGTGATCAGGTCCTACGACCCCGGCGAGGGCATGGAGATCATCCGCAACCCCTATTTCCGCGAATGGAGCGCCGACGCCCAGCCGGACGGCTACCCCGACCGCATCCGCTACGACTTCGGGCTGGAGGACACCGCGGAGATCACCGCGATCCTGAACGGCCAGGCCGACTGGACGTTCGACGCGCCGCCCGCCGACCGGCTGGCGGAGCTGGGCGCCCGCCACGCCGACCTCGTCCACCTCAACCCGTCCTTCGCCATGTGGTTCCTGCCGATGAACACCCGGCTGGCCCCCTTCGACGACCTGCGCGTGCGCCGGGCGTTGAACATGGCGGTGGACCGGCGGGTGGCCGTCAAGCTGTATGGCGGCCCGCGCCTGACGCAGCCATCCTGCCAGGTGCTGCCACCGGGCCTGCCGGGATACGAGCCATACTGCCCCTATCCGCTGGACCTGCCGGCAGCCCGGCGGCTGGTGGCCGAAAGCGGCACGGCCGGACAGGCCATAACCCTAGTCACGGATGACAGCCCGGTGGCGCGGGCCATCGGCACCTACCTGCTGGACGTGCTGCGCGATCTCGGCTTCGTGCCGCGGCTGCGGTCGCTGTCGGCGAACGTACAGTTCACCTACATACAAAACACGCGCAACCAAGTGCAGGTCAGCCTAACCAACTGGTATTCGGATTACCCCTCGGCCAGCACCTTCCTGGGCGGGGTGTTCGGCTGCTCTGCATTCCGTCCGGGATCGGACGCGTCGCCCAACATCTCCGGCTGGTGCGACCCGGCGATGGACCGCGGGCTGGAGGCGGCGCTGGCCGACTCCGCCGGCGCCCCACGGTTGGCAGCGCTGGACCGGCAGGTGACGGACGCGGCGCCGGCTGCGGTGCTGTTCAACCCGATGTATGTGGACATCGTGTCGGCGCGGGTGCGGGGCTACGCATATCACAACCAGTTCCGCTGGCTAATCGGTCAGGCATGGGTGGAGTGACCAGCGCTGTCCTGCTCCCTCTCCCTCCGGGAGAGGGCTGGGGTGAGGGGGTCTTGGCTGCGGAGCGGGGCGCGTCCGTGCAGCAAGGCCATGGCCCTAATTTTCGGAACCTCTACGCTTTCCCGCCCCCTCACCCCGACCCTCTCCCGGAGGGAGAGGGAGAAGACCGCACGCCTTGACCCGCCTGGCCGCAGCCGTCCTGCTGCTCATTGCCGCAGCCTGCGCCCTCGCGCCGGTCTACGCCCGCGTAGTCGCCGGCTCCGACCCGTTCCGCAGCAACGTCGGCGGCACCGTGCTGGTGGATGGCCAGCCCGCAGACGTCCTGGCGGAAAACACCGAGGGCCTCGGCCTCGGGGTCACCCCCATCGGCCCGGCCTGGCGCGGCGCCTACCTGCTGGGCGCGGACGGGCAGGGCCGGGACGTTGCGGCGCGGCTGCTATATGGCGGACGCACGTCGCTGGGTATCGCCGCCGGGGCGACAATCCTGTGCCTGGTGCTGGCGGCGATACTGGGGGTCGCATCAGGCTTCCTGGGCGGCTGGGTGGACAACGTGCTGGCCGGGCTGCTGGACCTGCTCTGGGCGTTCCCGGTCTATCTGCTCGCGATCTCGCTGGGCATCGTGCTCATCGGCCAGAGCCTGCAGATCGGGCCAATCCGCGTCGCCGGTGACAGCCTGCTGCTGCCGGTGCTGATCCTGGGCGTGGTTTATATACCCTACGTCGCCCGGCCCCTACGTGCCGAGGTGATCGCGCTGCGCGGCACCGACTTCATCGAGGCCGCGGGCGCCACCGGCGGCGCCCCCTGGCACATCCTGCGCCGCCACGTCCTGCCCAACATCTGGCCGACCCTAGTGGGCTTCGTGCCCATCGTCGCCGCAATGGCGCTGCTGACCGAGGCCGCGCTGTCCGTGCTCAGCATCGGCGTACAGGCGCCGGCGGCGAGCTGGGGCACCTTGATCGCGGACGGGCAGGCACTGCTGTATACCCGCCCGGTGGTGGCCATCGCCCCGGGCCTGGCGGTGGTGGCCACGGTGCTGGCGCTGAACGTGCTGGGAGAGGCGCTGCGGCTGCGGCTCGACCGGGGCCGGCGGCGGTGACGGTCCCGGGGCGCATGCTGCGCTCGCTGCTGGTGCGAGTGCTGCGCTCGCTGCTGGTGATGTTCGGCATCAGCGTGCTGGTGTTCCTGATCTTCTTCGCAACACCCGGCGCCGATCCGGCCGCCCGCCTGGCCGGCCGCGGCGCGTCCGAGGAAACCCTGGCCGCCGTGCGTGCCGAGTATGGGTTGGACCGTCCCCTGCCGATCCAATACGCCGTGCTGATGCGCCGGCTGTTCATCAGCCGGGACCTGCCGTCCTTCGTCAACCGCGGGCAGCTCGTCGTCCCGGACGTGCTGCGGGCCGCGCCCGTTACCTTGTCCCTAGCGGCCGGCGCCGCGGTGCTGTGGCTTGCCGCCGGGCTGGGCATCGGCCTGCTGGCGGCGGCGCGGGAGGGCGGCCCGGCGGACCGGCTGGCGACCGCGCTGGGCCTCGTCGGCGTATCCGTGCCGGTGTTCTGGCTCGGCGAGGTCGTGAACCTGCTGACCCAAGGCCGCCTGCACGACACCTGGGCGTTCCGCTGGGTGCCCCCGCTGGGCTACGTGCCGCTGCTGCACGACCCCGGAGCTTGGTTCCGCGCGCTGGTGCTGCCCTGGACGACGCTCGCGCTGCTGTATGCCGGGGTGTATGGCCGGGTGCTGCGGGCGTCGCTGATCCAGGCCTACCGCCAGGACTACATACGCACCGCCCGCGCCAAGGGCGTCAGCGAAGCCCGGGTGCTGCTGCGCCACGCCCTGCGCAACGCGCTTGTCGCGGTCATCGCCCTGTTCGGCCTGGACATTGGCGCGCTGATCGGCGGCGGCACTCTGCTGACCGAGGTGGTGTTCGGCCTGCGCGGCATCGGCAAGCTGACCTACGACGCGCTGCAGAACCTGGATCTGCCGGTGGTGATGGCGTCGGTGCTGTATGCGTCGTTCTTCGTGGTGCTGGCCAATGCGGCGGTGGACGGGGTGCAGGCGCTGCTGGACCCGCGGCGGCGATAGGCCTTGCTTGATCGGAGGGCGCAATCCGCCGATATGGCGGGGCATGACCCTTGATGATGCTATTGCTAGCTACTCCGCGCCGGGCGACCTCCCGGTTGCCGGGATAGAATGGGCGCTCGACCATTGGGACGAGGCCGGGCCGCGCTTCAATGCCATGCTCGATGCCTATGTGCGCGGGGAGGGCCGGACCGAGACGGCCGAGAACACCCTGTTCATCACCATCCACCTGCAGGCAGAACGTGGGGATATGACCGCCTTCGCTCCGCTTTGTGGCTTGCTGCGGGATGGCGCCGGCACCGTGTCCGTCCTCGGCGACGCCATCGGCGACACACTCTCCCGCGTGCTGGTCAGCACCTACGACGGCAACCTGGCGACGCTGGCGTCCGTGGTGGAGACGGTGGATGCCGATGACACCGTGCGGGAACGGGCCATGGCGGCAATGGCCTACCTCACCCGGGCCGGCCAGGTGCCGGAGGAGGCGATGCGCGCCCACCTGCTACGCTGGCTGGACGAGCTGCAGCCGCAAGGCGACCACCAGGTCTGGATCGGCTGGGTTCTCGCCGTCGCCAACCTTGGCTGGGCCGACCTGACCGCGCAGGCGGAAGGACTGTTCCAGCGCGAGTTCATAGACCCAGTCTGGATGGGGTTCGACGACTTCCAATCCGACCTGAAGCGCACTTTGGACGACCCATCCGGTTTCGCGGGCTTTGACCTAGACAAGATCGGCCGGTTTGGCCGAGTGATGGAGGAGCTTAAGAACTTTACCAATGTTTCTGCAAAAGAGGTGCGTCCGGCACCCGATGCGGACACCTTGAAAGAGTATCTCAAGCTGCTGCTAGAGAATTCGGCATTGGACGACGAGAGTCATAGCCACACGCAGCCCGTCACCAACCCGCTGCGCAGCGTCGGCCGCAACGATCCTTGCCCCTGCGGAAGTGGAAAGAAGTACAAGAAGTGCTGCCTGGTCTAACGCTTCTTTCCCCCTCTCCCTCCGGGAGAGGGCCGGGGTGAGGGGGTCTTGGTTGCGGAGCGGGATACGGAGCTTTCAACAAAAACGAGGCCCTATGTCGTCAAGGACCGCGCTAGAAGACCCTCTCTCCCGGCGGGAAAGCGAGCAGAACGCCCGCCTCGACCCGCACTCCTGATCCGGGCATCCTGCCGCCACCACCGAGGCAAAGGACCCCCATGCCCGCCCTTGGCCGCGCCCTGCTCGACGCGCTCCGCGACCACGGGGCGCAAGAGATTTTCGGCATTCCCGGAGACTTCGTCCTGCCCTTCTTCAAGGTGATCGAGGAAAGCGGCATCCTCCCGTTCTACACCCTCAGCCACGAACCCGCGGTTGGCTTCGCCGCCGATGCCGCCGCCCGGTTCCGCGGCGCCATCTCGGTCGCCGTCGCCACCTGGGGCGCCGGCGCATTCAACCTCGTGAACCCCATCGCTGGCGCCTATGCCGAGCGCGTGCCCGTGGTCGTCATCAGCGGCGCCCCCGGCGTGCAGGAGCGCGCCAGCGGCTGGCGCCTGCACCACATGAGCCGCGAGGTCGAAACCCAGACCCGCATCTTCCGCGAGATCACCTGCGACCACGCCGTGCTGAATGACCCGGCGCAAGCCCCCGCCCTGATCGCCCGCGTCCTCCGAAGCGCCCGGGAGATGTCCCTGCCGGTGTATCTCGAACTGCCCCGCGACCTGGTGGGCGCCGAGGTCCAGCCCGTCCCCATCCTGCCGCCTAGCCCCGTGCTGCCCGGCGCGCTGGCCGAAGCCGCCGACGAAATCCTCGACCGCCTGCGCGGTGCCAGCACACCCTGCCTGATGGTGGACGTGGAGGTGCGCCGCTACGGCGTCGAGGACCGTGTGGCGGAGCTGGCGGAGCGGCTGGGCATCCCGGTCGTCACCACCTTCATGGGCCGCGGCCTGTTGTCCGCGCATGCCGGCGTGGTGCGCGGCACCTACCTGGGCGCGGCAGGCCGGGCCGAGATCACCGAGTTGGTGGAAGGGTCGGACGCGCTGCTGTTGCTGGGCGTGATCCTGTCCGACACCAACTTCGCCGTCAGCACCCGCAAGATAGACCTGCGCCGGGCCATGCTGGCCATAGACCGCACGGTCCAGGTCGGGCACCACAGCTACGCCGATGTGCCGCTGGACCGGCTGGTGGATGCGCTGCTGCAGCGTGCCGGTCCTCGTCGCGATGGCCCACCGCCGGCATCGGTGCCGGAAACCTACCCCGGCAACCTGCCCGCGGATAACCAATCCATTGCGCCCAGCGACATTGCGGCGGCGATCAACGACCTGTTCGCCCGCACGGACGCGCTGCCCATTGCGGCGGACATGGGCGACTGCCTGTTCACGGCGATGGAAATCCGCGACACCAACCTGGTGGCGCCGGGCTACTACGCCGGCATGGGCTATGGCGTGCCGGCCGGGCTTGGCGCCTGCGTGGCATCGGGGTCGCGTCCGCTGATCCTGGTGGGCGACGGCGCCTTCCAGATGACCGGGTTCGAGCTGGGCAATTGCCGCCGCTACGGCTGGGATCCCATCGTAGTGGTGTTCAACAACGCCAGTTGGGAAATGCTGCGCGTGTTCCAGCCCGAAAGCAGCTTCAACAACCTAGACGACTGGCGCTTTGCCGAGCTGGCGGGTCCCCTGGGCGGCGACGGCGTGCGCGTCTCCACCAGGCGGGAGCTGGTCGGGGCGCTCGCGCGGGCGCAGGCGACGCGGGGGCGGTTCCAGTTGATCGAGGTCATGCTGCCTCGCGGGCAAACCTCCGACACGCTGGCGCGCTTCGTAGCCGGATTCAAGGCGGCGCGGGAACGCCCGCACAGCAACTAACGCAGCAACGGGATGCCAGGACATGATCGAGGGAGTTGACCGCGTCGCGGTGCTGGGCGCCGGCACCATCGGGGCAAGCTGGGCGGCGTTCTTTCTGTCCCGCGGGCTGGACGTCGCCGCCAGCGACCCGGCGCCGCATGCCGAGGGCTTCCTGCGCCACTTCATCGAGACCGCCTGGCCGGCGCTGGAGCGGCTGGGTCTGCACGCCGGCGCCGATCCGGGGCGACTGACCTTCCATGCCGACCCGGTCGCGGCGGCGGAGGGCGCCGGCTTCGTCCAGGAGAACGGGCCGGAACGGATCGAGTTGAAGGTGGACCTGTTCCGCAGGGTGGACGCGGTGCTGCCGCCGGAGGTGCTGATCGCCAGCAGCAGCAGCACCCTGCTGCCCAGCGCCATGCAGGCGGGCTGCCGCCATCCCGGGCGGCTGGTGCTGGGCCATCCCTTCAACCCGCCCCACCTGATCCCGCTGGTCGAAGTCGCCGGCGGCACCCAAACGGCGCCGGAAAGCCTGGACCGGGCGATGCGCTTCTACGCCGCCCTCGGCAAGCACCCGATCCGCCTGAATAAGGAGATCGCCGGGCACGTCAGCAACCGCCTGCAGGCCGCGGTGTGGCGGGAGGCGGCCTACCTCGTGGAGCAGGGCGTGGTGAGCGTGGCCGACGTGGACGCGGCGATCAGCCAAGGGCCGGGCCTGCGCTGGGCGCTTATGGGGCCGATCATGACGTATCACCTGGGCGGCGGAGCCGGAGGGTTGCGATACCTGATGGACCACATCTCCGTTGACGGGCTGTGGCCGCAGTTGGGCACCCCTGCGATGACCCCGGCCTTCGAGCAGGTGCTGATTGATGGCGTGGTCGCCGAGGCCGGCGGGCAGGGGATCGCCGAGATGGCGCAGGCGCGGGATGCGCGGCTGGTCGCGATACTGGAGGGCTTGCAGCGGGCGTAGGCCCACCGCTTCGCGCTTGAGGCCCCTGAGTGCCGCGGCGGGCGCGAGGGCCAGGGAGGTGCGAAGATGAAGCAGATGCACAAAACATTGCAATTACCGATCCACATATGGCAGCACAGGGCTTGAACAAAGCTGTGGGTCCGGAATAGCTGCGCTTCGGCACGGCCCATGCGCCGGCGCCCGGAAGGACCCCCTGAGATGGCCACCACCTACGTTGATTTCTCAACCAGCCTCGGTGATGTCGTCATCCAGCTTTTCAACGGCGACGCGCCGCTCACGGTGCAGAACTTCCTGGTCTACGCCCAGAACACGACGGTCGGCGCGGGATATACCGGCAGCTTCTTCCACCGCATCGTCCCGGGCTTCATCTTGCAGGGCGGCGGCTACGACTACGTCAACGGCACCGCCTCGGCAATCACCGCGGGCGCACCCGTTGTGAACGAGTTCACCGGCACACATTCGAATCTCCTGGGCACGGTCGCAATGGCCAAGCTGGGCGGCGACCCGAACTCGGCGACCGACCAGTTCTTCTTCAACCTGGGCAACAACTCGGCCAATCTGGACGCGCAGAACGGCGGCTTCACGGTGTTCGGCCAGGTCACGCCCGACACCCTCCCGGTGGTCCAGGCCATCGCGGGGCTGCAAACGATCAACGCCGGCGGCTCGTTCACCAACCTGCCCATCCAGGGCACGACCGCAAACGGGCAGATTGCGGCGTCCAACCTCGTGACCATCAACGCCGTCACGGTCTCGGCGACCGCCCCGGCGCCGGCCAACGCCTTCCTGTACACGGATACCGCCGCCAGCACCTCCGGCATGACGCGCGGTGACGCCTATTCCGGTTCGGTCGCGGGACTGACGCAGCAGTATCTCTGGGCCAGCCCCGACGGCGTCGCCATCGCCGCCACGGTCGGCAACGTGTTCCTGCACGGCGGCGCCGGCGACGACGCGCTTCAGGCCAGCAGCGGCACCAACGTGCTGGACGGCGGCACCGGGTCCAACTTCCTGGTCGGCGCCACCGGGGCGGACGGCGGCGCCGACACCTTCTTCGTGGATGAGCGCGGCGCCGGGGTAACCTGGAGCACCATCGTAAACTTCCACCACGGCGACGCCGTGACGGTCTTCGGCTTCCAGGACGGGACCAGCACCCGGCCCTGGACCGCGTTGGACGGCGCGGCAGCCTACCAGGGCGCCACGATCCACGCCGAGCTGGGTGGAGCAGGAACGGGCGTGAACGGCAGCGTCACCTTCGCCGGCATCAGTCAGGCGGACGCGCAGGCCCGGTTTACCGTGACGACCGGAAGCACAGGCGGAAGCTCCTACCTGAACATCGCCTACACCGGCTGACCCGGCCCCGCAGCCTCGGGCGTCATCGCCCGCCGAACCTCCGCCCGCAATGCCGGCAGCACCTCCGCCGTGAACCAAGGATTGCGCTTCTCCCAAACCTCCGTCCGCCAGCTCGGATGCGGCAGTGGGAAATACCGCGGCAGGTGGTCCCGGAACGCCCGTACCCGGTCCGTCATCGCCCCAGGCCCCAGCGCGTCCGCCTGGGCATAGGCCCCCACCAGCAGCGTCAGCCGCACCTCCGGCATCCCCGCCAGCAACCGCCGCCGCCAGATCGACGCGCACTCCGGCCGTGGCGGCGCGTCGCCGCCGCGCGGCAGGCGCCCCGGATAGCAGAACCCCATCGGCAGGATTGCGACGCGCGCCGGGTCATAGAACTCCTCCGGCGTAAGGCCGAGCCAGCCGCGCAGCCGATGGCCGCTGGCGTCCGTCCAGGGCGTGCCGCTGACGTGGACCAGCGTGCCCGGCGCCTGGCTGGCGATCACCAGCGTCGCCGTCGCCGACACCCGGATGATCGGACGCGGCCCGAGCGGCAGCTTATCCGCGCAAACCGTGCAGGCCCGCACCTCGGCGGCCAGCTTTTCCAGGCCGGGAGCGTCTAGGCCGGCTGCGTCCATGCCCGGTCCACCCGGGATGGCGGCGCCTAGGTCCATTGCCGCAGCAGCCGGTCCACCCACGCCGGCACCACCTGCGTCGCGGGTCCATGGTACGCCTCCTGGAGCAGCGCCGACCCGGCAGACGGCTCCAGGTTCAGCTCCACCGTATGCGCCCCCGCCGCCTCCTGCACGAAGCCCGCGGCGGGATATACGTTGCCCGAGGTGCCGACCGACGCGAACAGCCCGCACTCGTCCAGCGCCGCGCCGATCCGGTCCATGCCCATCGGCATCTCCCCGAACCAAACGATGTCCGGCCGCAGGCGCGCCGCGCCGCAGGCGGGGCAGGGGGTCTCAACCAGCAAGTCCGCCTCCCAGCCATGCCGCGCCCCGCAGGCCAGGCAGCGGACCCGGCGCAGCTCGCCGTGCATGTGCAGCGGCTGGCTGCCGGCGCGGTCGTGCAGGTCGTCCACGTTCTGCGTTACCAGGAGGAAGGCGCCGGGCCACTCCCGCTCCAGCCGGGCCAGGGCCAGGTGCGCGGCATTGGGCTGTACGTCCGGCAACTGCGCGCGCCGGGCGTTGTAGAACGCATGGACGCCGGCGGGATCGCGGGCAAAAGCCTCGGGCGTCGCCACGTCCTCAATCCGCACGCGCTGCCAGATGCCGCCGGGGTCGCGGAAGGTGCTCAGGCCGCTTTCGGCGCTGACGCCGGCGCCGGTCAGCACCACCAGGCCCGGCGCGGCGCTCATGGCCCCGCCGCGACCTGCGCGCGCGTCGCGGCCGGCAGCAGGTCATACTCGACCTCCGGTACATAGGCCGCCTGCTCCTTGCCCAGCCGCGAGCTAAACAAGGTGAAATACTCCATGACAACGGGATCACTACGAAACAGGTTGTGCCCGGCGACCCAGGCAGCGACCTTCGCCTCGGGGATGCCGTTCAGCCGGGCCAGCGTGACATGCGGCGTGTAACGCCGTCGTTCCCGCTCCAGCCCTGCCCGTTGCAGCGCGGTTTCCACCTTGGTCTGCAGGTGTTCCAGCGCCGGGGTCCTCTCGACGCCCGCCCACAGCGCCTCCACCTTGCCGCCCTTCTGGTGCGTGCCGATTCCTGCCAGTTGCAGGGTGAACGAGGGCGCGCGCAGGCCCGCCAGCGCGTGATCCACCTCCTCCGCCCGCCATCCCGGTAATTCGCCGATGAAGCGCAGCGTGAGGTGGTAGTTCTCCGGCGGCACCCAGCGCGCGCCCGGCAGCCCGCCGGCCATCCAGGACAGCCGTTCCCGCAGCGACCGCGGCAGGTCGAGGGCAACGAACAGCCTCATCTCCCCCTCCATCCCCCGTCATTGCGAGCCGCTAGCGGCGCGGCAATCCAGCGCCCGCGCAGCCTGGCATGTGTCCTGGCGAGCCAGGGGTTGCCGAGGCGCCGCGCCCCTCGCAATGACAAGCGGGTGGGGCAGGGACGCCGCACGTCCGCCATCACGCCGGAACCTTCGCGAGAAGCTGCTCCATCATCGGCAGAAGCCGGGCGACGACCAAGCGGACGCCCTCGGGATTGGGATGGATGTGGTCGGGCTGGTTCAAGGCAGGGTTGGCGGCGACGCCCTCAAGGAAGAACGGATCATACAATATGCCGGATCGCGCGCCCAGCCGGGCGAACACCGCAGCAAACGCACGTCCATAATCCGCCCCAAGGTTCGGCGGCGCCACCATGCCGGACAGCAGCACCGGGATATGCCGAGCCGCCAGCCCGTCCAGGATGGCGCCAAGGTTCGCCTCCGTCCCCGCCGGGTTCAGCCCGCGCAGGCCGTCATTGCCGCCCAGCTCTACCAGCGCGGCATCGGCGCCGTCCGCCAACGCCCAGTCCAGCCGGGCCAGCCCGCCCGCGGTGGTGTCGCCCGATACGGCGGCGTCCACGAACTGCACGTCGTGCCTCCGCGCCCGCAGTGCCGCCAGCATGACGGCCTGGAACCCGTCCGCCGCTGCCAGCCCATAGCCCGCGGCCAAGCTGTCCCCCAGGATCAGCACCCGCAAGCTGCGTGCGTAGGCCGGCCCGCCCGTAAACAAAAGGAGTGCCGCGGCACCCCCGGCGTTGGCCAGCCAGCGCCGGGTTCCATATGGAGCCTTCATGGACACAGCGATGCACCCCCATTCCGCCCCAACGCCACTTGTTGAGGTGCGGGACCTACGGCTGACCGTGCCCGCGTCAGCCGGTCCCGTCCACATCCTGGCGGGTGTGACCCTTGACGTCCAGGCCGGCGAGGCCGTCGGCATCGTCGGACCCAGCGGCAGCGGCAAGACCAGCCTCCTGATGGTGCTGGCCGGCCTGGAGCAGGCGACCAGCGGCACCGTCCGCGTGGCCGGGCAGGACCTGACCCGCATGAACGAGGACGCCCTGGCACGCTTCCGTCGTGAGACCGTCGGCATCGTGTTCCAGGCCTTCCACCTGATCCCGACCATGACCGCGCTGGAGAACGTGTCGGTGCCGCTGGAGCTGGCCGGCGTGCGCGACGCCGCCGACCGCGCTGCGGACAGCCTGCGCAAGGTCGGGCTAAGCCACCGGCTGACCCACCTGCCGGGCCAGCTCTCCGGCGGCGAGCAGCAGCGCGTCGCGCTGGCCCGCGCCTTCGCGCCGCGCCCGCGCCTGCTGCTGGCGGACGAGCCCACCGGCAACCTGGACCATGCGACCGGCCGCGCCGTGATGGACTTGCTGTTCGGCATGCAGGAGGAGCTTGGCACGACCTTGCTGCTCATCACCCACGACCCGGCGCTCGCCGCCCGCTGCACCCGCCGTATCCGCATCGCCGACGGCCGGGTCATGGCGGACGAGCCCCCGGCACCCGGCAACGAGGTCGCGGCGGCCGGCGGCGCAGGGGTCGCGGCGTGATCGCACTCCGCTACGCCGCCCGGGAGCTGCGTGCAGGCGTCCGCAGCCTGCGGATCGTGCTGGCGTGCCTGGCCCTGGGCGTCGGCGCCATCGCCGCGGTTGGCAGCCTGCGGGAAGGAATAGAAGCCGGGCTGGCGTCCGAAGGCCGTCGCCTGCTGGGCGGCGACCTGGAGGTGCAGACCGGTGCCGAAGCTCCGCCCGACGCCCTGCGCGCCTGGCTGCGCGCCCGCGGCGGCCAAGTTTCGGACATCGTCGGAATGCGCTCCATGCTGGTGGTCCCCAACCCGGACGGCACTGGCGGCGAGCGGCAGCTTGTCGAGTTGAAGGCGGTGGACGGTCCTTATCCGCTGGTTGGGGAGACGGTCCTGTCGCCGCCCGGCGCCTTGCAGGACGCCCTGGCCGTCCGCGACGGCAAGCCCGGCCTGGTGGTCGAGCAACTCGTGCTGGACCGCCTGGGCGTGCAGCCGGGCGCCTTGCTGCGGCTGGGCAACAGCACCGTGCAGGTACGGGCCGCCCTGGCGTCCGAGCCTGATCGCGTTGCCACTCCCAGCATCTTGGGTCCGCGCGCCATGATCTCCACCGCCGCGCTGCCCGGCACTGCGCTGATCCAGCCGGGATCCCTGCTGACCTACGACCTGCGCGTTGCCTTGCCGCCGGGCACGCACGTGGCCGCGCTGTCGGCTGACCTGCGCGCCGCCTTCCCCAACCAGGGCTGGCGCCTCCGCGATGCGACCGAGGCCGCACCGGGCGTCACCCGCTTCATCGAGCAGACCAGCCTGTTCATGACCCTCGTCGGCCTGACCGCCCTGCTGGTCGGCGGCATCGGCGTCGCAACCGGCGTGCGCGCTTGGCTGGAGGCACGCGGGCGTACCATCGCCACCCTGCGCTGCCTGGGCGCGCCGTCACGGCTGATCTTCCAGGTTTATCTCATCCAGGTGCTGGCGCTCTCCGCAGTGGGCATAGCCATCGGCGTGCTGTTCGGTGCGGTGGCGCCCGCGGCGGGCTTGGCGCTGTTCGGCGACGCGCTTCCGGTGCCGGCGCGCCTGGGCCTGTATCCCCGCTCCCTGGGGTTGGCGGCGCTCTACGGGCTGCTCACCGCCGGGGTGTTCGCCCTGTGGCCGCTGGCGCGGGCGGCGGCGATCCCCGGGGCGGCGCTGTTCCGCGACGCCCTGCAGCCGGTGCGCGTCCGGAGCCGCGCCTCCGTGCTGGCGGCCAACGCCCTGCTGGCGCTGGCGCTGGTCGCCCTGACAGTGCTGACCTCGCCGGAGCGCGGCTTCGCCCTGTGGTTCTGCGGCGGCGCGGCGCTGACCCTGCTGCTATTCCGTGCCGGCGGTTCCGCCCTGATGGCGCTGGCCCGGCACGCGCCGCGCCTGTCCGCACCCTGGGCACGGCTGGGCGTCGCCAACCTCTACCGCCCCGGCGCCACCACGCCGCTGATGCTGGTATCCCTAGGCCTGGGCCTGTCCACCCTGGCCGCCGTCGCGCTGATCCAGGGCAACATACGCAACCAGGTGCTGGAGCAGTTGCCGGTCAACGCCCCCAGCTTCTACTTCATAGACATCCAAAACGATCAGATGCCCCGCTTCACCAGCATCCTGAACTCCCAGCCCGGCGTCGGCGAGGTCAATGAGGTCCCCAGCCTGCGCGCCCGCCTGGTCGCGGTGAAGGGCGTCCCCGCCGCCGAGGTCAAGGCGACGCCCGAAACCCAGTGGGCGCTCCGCGGCGACCGTGGCCTGACCTACAGCCGCACGGTGCCGGAAGGCTCGCGCATTGTCGCCGGTGAATGGTGGCCGCCGGATTACGCCGGGCCGCCACTGGTGTCGTTCGACGCGGCACTGGCCAAGGGATGGGGCGTAGGGCTGGGCGACACCATCCGCGTCAACGTGCTGGGCCGCGACTTCGACCTCAAAATTGCCAGCCTGCGGGAGATCGCATGGCGGTCCCTCGGCATCAACTTCACCATGGTCGCCTCGCCCGGCTTCCTGGAGCGTGCGCCGCATACCCACATTGCCACCGCCCGCGTGGCGCCCGCCGACGAGGCCGGGGTGCTGCGGGCGGTCACGGACGCCCTGCCGAACGTCAGCGGCATCCGGGTGGCGGACGTGCTGGGGGCGGTGGCGTCCCTGGTCGGCAAGATCGCGGCAGCACTGGCGGCAACGGGCAGCATCACCCTGGCCGCCGGAGCGCTGGTGCTAGTCGGCGCGGTAGCAGCCGGGCAACGGCGCCGCATGGTTGAGGCCGTGGTGCTCAAGACGCTCGGCGCCACGCGCCAACAGATACGCGGAGCCTGGCTGGTCGAGTTCGGCATCGTCGGCGCAGCGGCCGGCGTGATCGCGGCGCTGGTGGGCACCCTGGCAAGCTGGGGCGTGGTCCACTATCTCACGCGGGCGGACTGGGTGTTCCTGCCCGGCGTGCTAGCGGCGACCTTGTTCGGCTGCGTGGCGCTGATGCTCGGATTCGGCTATGCTGGCACCGCCTCGGCCTTGCGCGCACGTGCGGCGCCGTTCCTGCGGAACGAGTAGCCGCCTGGGCAATGCAGAGCTGGATTGCCGAATATGCTTGATCCAGCAAGGGTTTCATCCAACATAGGCGGCAAGGGCATCCTGCCCTCGTTCATCGAAGGACAAAGAGCTATGGCCTTCCTACCCGACCGGACTTACGCACCGGCCACAGTCGCATCCAGCGATATTGATGCCGGGCTGCGCAGCTACATGCTGCGGGTCTATAATTGGATGTCGTCCGGCCTGGTGCTGACTGGCATCGTCGCCTACGGCATCGCCAACACCAGCCTGATTGACCTGTTCTACCAGCGCGTGGTGACGGCCCGTGGAGTCGGGATACAGCCGACCCTGCTCGGCTATGCCGCCATCTTCGCGCCGTTGGCGTTCGTGATGGTGCTGAGCTTCGGCGTAAATAAGATGTCGCGCACGGCGGTCCAGGCGCTGTTCTGGGCCTTCGCCGCTGCGATGGGCGCTTCGCTGGCCAACATCTTCCTGATCTACAGCGGCAGCAGCATCGCCCGCGTGTTCTTCATCACTGCCGGCACCTTCGGCGCCATGAGCCTGTGGGGCTACACGACCCGGCGTGATCTCACGCAGATGGGCAGCTTCCTGATGATGGGCCTGATCGGCATCATCATCGCGTCGCTGGTCAACATCTTCATCGGCAGCACCGCGCTGCAGTTCGGGATCAGCATCCTGGGCGTGCTGATCTTCGTGGGCCTGACCGCCTACGACACCCAGCGGATCAAGAGCGACTACCAGCAGTTCTCTTACGCCGAGGGCACGGACATCGCCGCCAAGCGCAGCGTGTTCGACGCACTGACGCTGTATCTGAACTTCATCAACCTCTTCACCCTTCTGCTGCAGCTCTTCGGCGGCCGCAGCAGCAACAACTAACCTGGCCCGCTGACGAACCAGGCCCCGGGGAGCGATCCCCGGGGCCTTTTTTGTGTCCATTTTCCAGGGCACTAGGGGTCAACTTGGTAACTGGGGCAAAACCCCGGGCAAAGACGAACCGCATTCCAATCTATATCACTAAAAGAACGAAAAAAGCCGCATATATTCAAGGTGGTAGAGTTAAA
>JAABUQ010002954.1_pt1 | contig 32302 bp, 23 predicted proteins | sample 5560001 | NCBI WGS metagenome assembly JAABUQ01 (sample SAMN10711888, study PRJNA513371) | rock metagenome | isolation source: Antarctica rocks | place: Antarctica: Victoria Land, Finger Mt nord | collected 2015-12-18 | reverse complement strand
ATGGCCGACCACATCCGCTACCGCAACGGCCCCCACCGCGACCAACGCCTGATCGCCGCCGAACGCAAACTCCTCATCGCCGCCGCATAACCATTACCGGTCAAACGATTCCCGCCGACCCACTAGCCAAGCGTCAGGACGCGACCAGGAAGACCACGTCGACGGTCGCGTCGACCTCCTGCTTGCCTGGATGTGTGGGGGTTGGGATCGGGGCGTGGCCCTTACCTGGTGTGGGCTTTGGCCGTGCCCCAGAGGGCGCTGACCCGCTTGAACCGCTGAGTTGCGTGCTGGCGTTCGGGTTCGAGGGGTCCAGGTCGATCGACTGGATGCCGATCACCCGCACGCCCGCCGCGGCGGCTGCGCTGTCGGCCCGGCGACGCGCGTTGCGCACTGCCGCGGCCTCGGCGGCCAGCGCGCCGGCAGCGGGATCCGAGACCCTGTAGTTGGGTCCGTCGAAGCTGTCGGCACCGGCGTGTGAGGCCGCGGAGAAGATCGCGGACAGCAAGGCGACCCGCTTGGTATCCACGGTCAGCGCGCCCGACGCCGCGTAGCGGAAGCGCTGACGGCGCCCACGTACCGGTCGCCCGAGCGCGTGGCGGTTGAGGCTGATCTGGGAGCTCTGCACGTCCGCGGTGGGCAACCCGGTCGCTCGTAGTCCGGCAAGAATTGCTCTCAGCCTGACGTTGGCGCTGCGCCGGGCCGCGTCTGCGGAGCCGCCTGTGCGCGACACCGAGATCGTGACCGTCGCGGCGTCGGGGGTTACGAAGGTCACGCCGTTGCCCACGGCCCGCAGCGTCTGTGGTGTCGCGTCGGCGTTGGCCGGCGCCGGGATGCTGAGCGCCACGCCGACGCCGCAGCACAGCAGCAGAGACCGCCACCGCTTGGGCTTCACCGGTCATCTCTCCCGGGCACGAGGCCCATCATCGCGCAAAAGTGCCCTGCCGTGGCGGCAGAACGCGCCTCGGCCGCCTCGGAGAGCTAGCCCAGCAGCACGTAGAGGGTGCGGAACATCACCACCGTGACCACCACCGCGGTCATTACCAGTGTGAGCACGAGCATGGCGAAACGCACCGAGCCACGCTTGTGACGTCGGTCGACGTCGCGCATGAACGAGCGGTTCTCAGTGCTGCGAATCAGCGACCGCCGCCGATTGCGCTCGAGCTTGATCTCGCGCGCGAAGGCCTGCTCGATGTCGTCCAGGCTCTGAGCCATTCTCATGATGGCCGAAGGCTAGAGGATCTCGCCGATTGCCATAACTCCGCCCTCCCCGATTGCCATCCACTGGGGCGCAGGGGCCGCGCAGGCGCAGCCAAGGCGCGCCACCCGCCCGCTCGCCGTCTGCCTGAGCGCGGGCGCTCAGGCCGGGTTTGACACCGTGCGCTCGGCGCGGTCGTAGACCTCGATGAAACGCAGATAGTTCTCCGCGATCTTCTGAGCGGCGTCGGCGCGCGGCAGGTCGCCGGCGAGGAAGGCCTTCAGCGCGTCCCACCAGACCGAGCGCCCGATGGCAAAGCCCACGAACCCCTCCACCGGCGCGGCCTGGGTCAGCCAGTGATCCACCCGTGCGTCGTCGGCGCCGCGGCCGAGCAGCACGCACACCACCCCGTCGCGGCCGCCGCTGCGGGCCTGGGCGACCAACATCTCGCAGTCTGAGCTCGTTTCGACACCCTCGATCTTCCAGATGTCGGCCTCGACGCCCGCCTCCTGGGCGGCGGCGATGGCACGGCGCATCAGCTCCGGGCGCAGCTCGGCCTCGTAGCGGTCCTCCTCGCCGCCCACCGACTCGAGCTGCGCGGGGAGGGCGGGTACGAGCAGCTCGAACAGAAAGCGCCGGTCGTGCTCGCGCAGCCAGTCCGATAGCCGGCGCAGCTTGTCCAGCTGGTCGCGGTTGGCCTCCGCGTCACCGTCGGGGTTCAAGCGCACCAGCACCTTGGAGAAGTCGGGGTCAAAGCGCTCGATGTGAGCCGCGAAGTCATCGCCGTACTCGAAGTCGAATGTGTCCTGGCCGCTCTTTTCCACCGGCATTGCGAGCTTGAGGGCGCTGGCCCGGGCCTGCTCGGGGATGTCGCCGCCGAACTGCTCGTCAACCAGCACGCCTGCCGTGCCAGCCTGGGCGCCCATGTCCACCGCCCGCAACATGCCCTCGAAGATGAGGTGCTTGGCGTCGGCGATCGTCTGGGTCTGCTCGGCATCGGGGTCGCCTGCGATCCCGAACATCTTCTTCTGGAACGAGCCGCGGTGGTCGAAGGCCAGGATGTAGAGCTTCCCGTCATAACCCAGATCCATCACTAAGCACCTCCACGGTGTCGTCAGATCAAACGCCTTGGCCCCCGTGGACTGTATCGAGGGCGAAGCAGGCGCGGAGGCCCTCGCCGCCGCCGTAGAATGGCCACCAGGATGTCCTCGGGTGCGGATCTGTTCGTCGTCTGCAAGCAATGCGGCGCCGAGGTCAGCCCGTATATCACCGAGTGCCCCTACTGCGGCAATCGTCTGCGTCGCCGGGCGCCCAAGCTTCCGCGCGAGGGCCCGGGCACGCGGGGGCGCCCGCGCGTGCCCTCCTCGCTGGGGCGCCTGCGGCCCGGGGAGATCCCCGGCATCAGCGCCGACTCCTCTCCCTACGCCACCGCAGCGATCGTTGCCGCCAGCTGCGTGTTGTGGGTCCTGACCCAGTCGGGCTTCGTGTCGTTTACCGACGTGGCCATCGTGGGCCCGCTGCACGGCCAGTGGTGGAAGTTCCTCATCGCCCAGTTTCAGTACTTCAACGGCCTGTACATGTTCGTCTGCCTGGTGGCCGTGGCCGTCTTCGGCTGGCTGCTGGAGCGCCGTCATGGCTCGTTGGTGCTCGTTGTCGTGTTCCTGGCCGCCGGTGCGGCCGGCGCCGGCGCGGAGTTGACCCTTGACGCCGTCCCGGTGCTCACGGGCGCCAATGCGGCTGCTCTCGCCCTGCTCGCCGCGTGGGCCGTTCCCGACCTGCAGGCCGCCCGATCCCACGGCTACTACGACGGCGATCTGCTCGCCGTCGTCGTCTTCGCCGCGGTGCTCTTGGCCATGCCGCTGGCGCGGGGCATGGAGGTGAGCTGGATTTCCGGGCCGGTGGGGGCGCTGGTCGGACTGCTGCTCGGTAGCGGCGTGCACCGCGCGCACCCCCGCTGAGGGTCGCGGTCGCCTCGGCGACTACCTCAAGGACTGCGCTGCGAACACCGCCGCGAGCTACGTCACGGTGATGGAGCCGGGTGGGCCTGCGACCAGGCGCCCGACGGGCACCCCCTGCGCGGCGGACGCGCGGTCGGCGGGTACCGCCGCCAGCAGCCCGCCAGAGGTCATCGCGTCGCAGACCAGCCAGCGTTGCGCGGGCGTCACGGCGTCCGCAAAGCGCGTGAAGCTCTCGCCCCACTCGCGGTTGCGTCGGGTGCCACCGGCGACCACGTCGGCGCCGCCCTCGAGCAGCTCGAGCACACCGTCGATGGCGGGAATCGCGTCGGCGTGAATCTCCGCGGCCAGCCCTGAGGCACTCGCGAGCTCATGCACGTGGCCCAGCAGCCCAAAGCCGGTGACGTCGGTGAGGGCGTGCACACCGGCGGCCCGCGCCGCTGTGGCTGCGCGGTCGTTCAGCTCGCACATGACCCTGGTGGCTCGCTCCACGAGCCCGTTCGGGGCCAGGGCCCGCTTGGCGGCCGTGGCCGTGACCCCAGCTCCGAGCGGCTTTGACAAAACGAGCACGTCGCCCGCCATCCCACCGGCGTTGGTGAGTGCGCCAGCAGGGTGCACCACGCCGGTCACGGCGAGGCCGTACTTGGGCTCGGCGTCGTCGATTGAGTGTCCGCCCACGATCGAGGCTCCCGCGGCCGACACGGCGTCATGGCCGCCGCGCAGGATCTCGCTCAGCACATGGTGTCCCAGCCGATCCATGGGGAACGCCACGAGGTTCAGCGCGGTCAGGGGCCGGCCACCCATGGCGTAGACGTCTGACAGTGCGTTGGTGGCCGCGATGCGCCCGAAGTCATAGGGGTCATCCACGATCGGGGTGAAGAAGTCGACCGTTTGCACGATGGCCAGGTCGTCTGAGAGGCGATAGACCGCAGCGTCGTCGACCGTCGCCGAACCGACCAGCAGGTTGGCATCGGTCGGCCGGGGAAGGCCTTCGAGGATCGGCGCGAGCGCGGCGGGTGAGAGCTTGCAGCCGCAGCCGGCGCCGTGCGACAGGGACGTCAGGCGCACGGGCACCGGCCTATGATGACCGACGCGTGGCCGATGCTCCCTACACCGCCGCCGAGGTGGACGCGGCCGTCGCCGCGTTGCAGCAGCCCGAGCGTCTGGCCCACGCCCAGGAGGTCGTCACCCACGCGGCGCCCAGTCTCCATCGGGTGCTGGCCGAGGCGCTGTCGACCGGGGGTTGGTTCGGGTCCGCCCACGACAGCGAGGTGGCCCGTGTGTCCATGACCGAAGACGCTCGCGATCGCGAGACCGCCGTACAGACGCTCGTGGCGGAGGAGACGCGCGTGAGCATGCTGGTGGGCGTGGCCGTGGGCTTCGGGCTCGCCCAGGAGCTGCGTGACGCGCGTCGCAGCGGTGGCCCAGATGTCGCGCAGCGCAAGGCGGACGGCCCCGCGCCGTGACCCACGCGATCGTCCTCATCGAGGCGCAGCGCAGCGCCCTGGCCACGCTGGGGGGCGCCCTGGCCGACATCGAGGGCGTGGCCGAGGCTTATTCGGTCACCGGCCCGTGGGATTTCGTGGCCGTCGTGCGCGTGCACCATCACGAGCACCTGGCTGCGGTCATCGCCGAGCAGATCGGCCAGCTCGCGGGCGTCGCGCGAACCCAAACGATGGTCGCCTTCGCCGCCTTCTCGCGTCACGACCTCGAGTCGATGTTCTCGATCGGCGAGTAGGAGCGGATGTCCGCTCGGGGCAGGCGGGCTGTCCCCGGGGGCAGCGGGCTGTCTCTGGGGCATTCCCGCCGGCGCACGCCGGCGTTCCTACACTGGCCCCGCCGTGAGCGCCCTGCCCGTCAAGCCCGAGTACGGCCCCACGCTGGCCCAGCTCCTGGCCCCGGGTTGGCGGGCGCGCTCGCGCGCGGCTCGCCGCATGCTCATCGCCGCCTCCCTGGCGGGCGTGGCGCTGGTGGCCGGTCTGGCCCTCAGCCTGCTGGACGCCTCGTACTCCCACGGCGGCGTGACGCCCTTCAGCTTCCACTACCGCGGTCTCTACCGCACGGCGCCGGCAGCCGGCGAGCTCGTGCGCCTGGTGCGCTACCGCGGCGGCCACCTGCAAGACCTGTTCGCCGTGGCGCCGCTGGAGCTTGCCCCCTACCGCGGCAGCCAGACCGCCGAGCTTCCCCTCTACGCCGCGCGCCGTATCGGCGAGCTGTCGCGGCGCTACGCCGGCTTCGAGCTCGTCGGCGAGGGCGCGGTCAAGGTCAATACGGTGCCGGGCTACTCGATCTACTTCCGGCTCACCCGCGACGGGCGCACCCTGTACGGACGCGACACCCTGCTCTTGCCCGATCAGCTGAGCCCGCGTAACGGGGTGATCATCACGGCCCTCACTCAACCGCGAGGCCTGGTGAACTCAGCCATCCTGGTGGGTGCCTACGACGTGCTGCAGGCGCCGCTGCACTCCTTCACCCTGGGCTGAGCCTCACCGGCTCCCTGGTCAGCCGGCAGGGATGGTCAGCCCGTGGGCAGCACGGCGGACGGCGCCTCGGGGGCGTTGAGTAGGCGGCGAGCGCGGCGGATGACCTCCTCGCCGTCCTCGCCCGGCCGCCACGCCGCGGTCGCCACGCGCATGGGGGTGATCTGCCCGACCTCACGCTGGATCTCGGCGGCGAGCTGGTCGGCGCCGGCCACATCCATGCCGTCGGCCAGCAGAGCGTTGCAGCTTCCGCTGGCGCGGAAGGCCAGGCCCTGGCAGCGCACGGCGGCCTCCTGGAAGGAGGCGGCCGCCTTCTGCAGCAGCGCGTCTCCGGCGCCGTAGCCCTGGCGCAGGTTGACCTCGGTGAGGTCGGTCAGCTTGCCCAGGATCACCGCGAATGAGCGCCCTTGCACCGCCGCGCGCTGGGCCTCCGCCGCGGCGCTCTCGTGTAGATGGCGGTGGGAGTACAGCAGCGTCAGGGAATCGGTGATGCCGAACGAGCGGGAGCCGAGCACGACCTCGCCCTCGTCGCGGCGCAGCTGCAGCTCCGGGTCCGCGGCCACCGGCTGATGGCGGTCGTCAACCGACGTCGGTGGCCGCTGGCGAACCTCACGACAGAACAGCCGCACCACCTCGGGATCGAACTGACTGCCGGCGCAGCGCTCAAGCTCCTCACACGCCTGTTCGACGCTCAGCGGCTCGCTGTAGCTGCGTCTCACCGTCATGGCACTGAAGGCGTCGGCCACGGCGATAATCCGCGCCTCCATGGGAATCTCGTCCCCACGCAGGCGGGCGGGATAGCCGTCACCGTCGAAGCGCTCGTGGTGGTGGAGCACCGCGGGGGCGATCGGGGCCAGGGCGGGTATCTGGCTGACCAGGTGGTAGCCGATACGCGGGTGCAGCTGGATGACGCCGCGCTCCTCCTCGGTCAGCCGCCCGGGCTTGAGCAGGATTCGTTCGGAGATCCCCAGCTTGCCCACATCGTGCAGCAGCGAGCCGAAGATCAGCTCCTCGCGGCGGCGCGGCTCGAACTCCATGCGATCGGCCACCGCCATCACGTAGTCAGACACCGAGTCCGAGTGGCCGCGCAGCTGAGGATCCTTGACCTCGATGGCGTCAGCGAGCATCCGCACCGTGGCCAGGTAGGCGTTACGCAGATCGCCGTGCAAGCGCGAGTTCTCCAGTACCGCGCCGGCGTGGTCACCGACGGCCAGGAGCACGTCATCGTCTAGGTCCTCGAAGCCGCCCTTGCGGTTCGCGCACACCACCACGCCCGAGAACTGGTCCTGCAGGTAGATGGGAATGGCCAGCAGGTTGTGGACCTCCTCGTCGGCTCCCCCGCGGCGCTTGTCGGGGCCGTCGTCGTCGATGTCCTCCCGCAGGGTGCTGTCGCGCTCGATCACCTCCTGGGCAAAGCGCTGCGCCAGCGCACTCTGCTGGGGGTCGTGCTCGAAGCCCTCGGCGCACACCACGGTGAAGGGACCGTCCCCGTCGGCCTCTTGGCGGGTCAGCAGCATGCCCTTCTCGCCCTCGACCAGCGTGAGGGTGACGTGCAGGATCATCTGGCGCACGTCATCAAAGCGCCCGAGCATGCCGTGCTCGTGGTGCAGGCGCAGCACCTGCTCGCGCAGCTCACGATTCCACTCGCGCTGCGAGCGCCAGCCGCGCTCCATGCGCGCCCGCAGCTGGTGCTCGGCCTCACGCTGGCGTTCGCTATCCGCGACGCGCTTCTCGAGCGCGTCGCGGCGCTCCTGTGAGTCCGCCTGGAGCGCCGCCTCGCGCTGCTCGGCGGCCTGCAGCTCCTCGTGGCCCTTGGCGACCTGTTCCTCGAGCTCGCGCGCGTGCTCCTGCTCGCGCTCACGGGTGTGGGCGCGGAGTTCCTCCAGTTCACGCGTGCGCTCCTGCTCGCGCTGCTCGGCCTCCTCGCGGGCCCGACGATCCGCGTCGGCCGCGGCCAACCGCCTGGTGGCAAGTGCCCACCCGGCCAGGGCCGCCGTGCCGCTGAGCAGGGTGGCGATCAGCCACGGGAGCGCCTTGACGTGGCTGATGGGACTGCTCGCGGCGGCGATGTCGACCTTGGTGAGGTCATAGCCGCCGAGGACCCTGATCAGCAGGTACAGGCTGCAGACCAGGAAGATCGCTGCGAGGATGCCCAGGATCGTTCTTGTCTGGCGAGCGGTCATGGCGTGGCAGGGTACCGGGCGGCGCGCGCTCGGAACCGGGGTGCACTCGCTCGCCCGGGACGTTGGCACGTTTTGCGCAGCTTCGAACACCCGGCTGCTACACACAACGCGCAGCGCATGCGCAGCCGTCCGGTGGTGTGCGGGGCGGAGGTCTAGGCCGGCGGGGGCGGGCTGGCGGCGGCAGGCGGTCCCGCGGAAGTCGGTGCGCGCGCCCCACCCGTACCTCCGGAGGGAGTGGCGCCGGGCCCGGGGCTCGCGGCAGATCCGCTGCGGCTCGGGTCGGTGGAGCTCGGCGGTGGGCCCCCGGACGGCGCCGTGGGCGCGCTGCTGGGCGGGGGAGCCGACGGGGCCGGTGGCGGGGGGGCTTGGGTAGGGAGCACGGTGGTGTCGGTCTGCGTCTGGGTCACGGGCGGCTGCGCGGGCACGTGCTTGAGAGGCAGGACCGTGCCCGGTCGCGAGGCGCCGATCTGCAGGGGCTTCTTGACGGAGACGGGCGGCACCATCGTGTGCACCCTGCCCCGAGGCCTCACGTGGGTGAGCCGCGCCTTGACATGCGCGGGCCGGGCCGCGTGCGCGGCGCGGCTGGGGCCCCGACGGGCAGCCGTCGCGCGCGCGCCGTCGCCCAGTGCATCCCGAGCGCCCGCACCACTGAGTGCCAGAGCGCCAGCGCGGGCCAGGACGGGCGGCGATCCGCTGCGCGCGATCGGTCCGGTGGGCGCGGTCGTACTGGCCAGTTGCCGATGGCGCGGCGCGCGATAGGTGTTGACCTCCACGGCGCCGGCGGTGACCAGGGCGGCGGCAGCCAGCCCGGCCACCGCCTTGGTGGCCAGGGCGCCGACGGTCATCACGCCGACGCCCCCGCTCGCTCCGCTCACCCCCGCCGCCCCCGCCGCGGCCCCCGCGCCGGCGACGTGAGCGCCCGCGGAGGCGCTGGACCCGAGCTTGGCCAGCACGAGCTTCTTGAGCAGCAGCACGGCGCCGACGGGAAACACCGCGGCCATCACCTGATTATTCGCTTTCAGGGCCGAGCGGAAGCTGGCGCAACGCTCGCAGCCACGTACATGGCGGCGCACAGGCGCCGAGATCTTGGTCAGGCCCTCGGCGACCTCGCCCAGCTCGTTGCGGACCTCCTCGCAGCTCAGCAGTCGCGCCTGCGCAGCGTCCGCCAGCGAGATGCGGGCGCGTACGAGCAAGGACTTGACGCTGGGCACGGTGGTCTCCATGGCCACGGCGACGTGGTCGTAGGAGAGTGCGTCGATCTCGCGCAGAAGCAGCGCGGTGCGCTGTGTCTCGGGCAACTCCTGCACGTCGGCGATGAGCTGACGGAAGGCTTCGCGCTTGAACACCTGATCGCCGGTGCTTTGGCCCTGGTCGGCGAAATGGACGTCCATCGAGTCCACGCCGACGGAGGTGGTGCGACGTAGGTGGTTGAGGCTGCGATTGCGCGCGATGCGATACAGCCACGGACGCACGTTGATCTCCCGCTGGTCGGCGAGAATCGCATTGAACGCGGCGGCGAACACCTCCTGCAGGACATCCTCGGCGTCCTCGCGCGAGGCCAGCATGTGCCGGCAGAAGGCCAGCAGGCGCGTCTGATAGCGCGCTACGAGCGTTTCAAAGGCCGACTGGTGGCCTCGGCGCACAAGCCCGATCAACCGCTCGTCGGACTGCAGACGCAGCAGGGGAGTGGGACCCCGGAGGCCGGGCAGGCCGGTGTACTTGAGCGCAGAGACTTCCATAGGGGCGAGGCCGCCGACTGGTTGGACACGGTATCCGACGCGTAGTTGCGGTTGGAATACGAACAGGTTGAGCTTGCAACAGCCAGACCGCACGGGCCGAGACGATCGAGGACGTACGGGCCGAGACGATCGCCGTGACGCCCACCGGGCGGACTAGCATCCGCGGGGCCGGCCCGGGTAGACAAATCGGCAAAGTCAGCGGACTTAAAATCCGCCGCTCGCAAGGGCTTGCGGGTTCGAGTCCCGCCCCGGGTATCGCTATCTCGCGCGGTCGGGCCGCTCCTTGGACCGTGGGTCAAGAGCCGTTGCGTGATAGCTACCGCCGGTAGTGATGGCGCTTCGGGGGAGAGCGCGTCGGGCGACCCCGACCCTGCTCTGACCCGCCGGCGCCGTGCCCGCAGCATTGAGCGGGGTCGAAGGGCTTGTTGAGCCCAGATTTAGCCCTGCGGTTCAAGATTGATAGTTCCCACAGCGCTTGCTAGCGTCGCCGACAGTCCACGGGGGGTGCCCCCGCGGCAGGACCGGGGAGAGACGCGCGCCGTGGGTAACTCGAGGTTGGTGGGGAGGGTCGCCGCAGTGGCGGCTGTGGTGATCGCGGTCATGATCGTGGCCGTCGTCCTGCTGCGGTCGCACTCGAGCTACGAGGTCAAGGCGGACTTCCAGAACGCCAGTCAGCTCGTCAAGGGCAATCTGGTGCAGGTCGCCGGCACGCCCGTAGGCACGGTGACCAAGCTCGACCTGACCCCCAACGGGCAGGCGCAGGTCACGCTGCACATCACCAGCAGCGAGTTCCAGCCAATCCGCCAGGGGACGATCGCCACGGTGCGTCAGGCCTCGCTGTCGGGTGTGGCCAATCGCTACGTGGACCTGCGCCTGCCTCCGGGCGAGCAGAAGGGCATCCCCAACGGGGGCTTCATCCCCGCCAGCTTGACCAACAGCGCCGTCGACCTCGACCAGCTCTTTGACACCTTCGATCCGGCCACGCGGCGGGCGCTCAGCGGGACCATCCGCGGGTTCTCGACCCTGTACGGGGGACGCAGCAAGCAGCTCAGCCAGGCTTATCTGTACTTCAACCCCGAGCTCGCCTCCTCCAGCCGCCTGTTCGCAGAGCTCAACCGCGATACGCCGCTGCTCGCGCGCTTCATCGTGGCCAACTCCAAGGTAGTCACCGACCTGGCGGCGCGTCGCGACGATCTCAGCGGCCTGGTCAACAACCTGGCCAACGTCACGGGCGCGATCGCCACCCAGCGCGCCGCGCTGGCCTCCTCGCTGCAGCAGCTCCCGCCCTTCTTCCGTCACGCCGATCGCACGTTTGCCAGCCTGAACACCACGCTGGACACCCTCACGCCGCTGGTCAACGACTCCAAGCCGGTGGCCATCGCGCTGCGCCCGTTCCTGGCCGACCTGCGGCCGCTGGCGCGCAATGCGCGTCCCACCCTGCGCGACCTGGCGGCCCTGATCAAGAACCCCCGTCCGAACAGCGACCTCATCTCGCTGGTCAAGAGCTCCGTGCCCGTGCGCGATGCGGCCATCGGGCCCGTGCAGGCCAACGGCGCCTCGCGCCCGGGCGCGTTTCCCGCGTCTACCCAGGCGCTCAACTCGGCCACGCCCGAGTTGGCCTACGCGCGTCCCTACTCCCCCGACCTGCAGGGCTGGTTCAACGACTTCTCCACGAGTGGCGACAGCGACGCGCTGGGCAACTTCGCCCGCCCGGCCGCCTCGGTGAACCTCTTCGCCCTGACCCAGGGACAGCTCCTGCCCATCGGCAGCCCGCTGAACCCCGTGCTCACGGCGGTCCAGCGTAACCAGGTGCTCAACATGACGGCCAAGCTCAACGAGCGCAACCGCTGCCCCGGCGCGGGGGAGCACGGAGCGTTGTACAAGCCCAGTCCCGACTACAACTGCGACCCGTCGCAGACCCTCCCCGGCTCATGAGGCGTATCGCGCTCACAGCAGCGGCACTGACGGCGGTGGTTGCCTTCGTCATCCTCGCCACCGGGGCGGGCAGCAGCTCGGACAAGGGTGTCTATTGGGTCGAGCTCGACAACGCCTTCGGCCTGATCGCCGGCGGAGACATGAAGGTCGCGGGCGTGCGCGCGGGCAAGATAAGCGAGATCAAGGTGGATCAGACCAACGACCACGCGCTGATCGGCTTCAAGATCAACGTGAACGGCTTCGGCTCGCTGCGCACCGATGTGCACTGCTCCTCGCGCCCGCAGTCGCTGATCGGCGAGTACTACCTGGACTGCAATCCCGGGGTGTCATCGCAGCTGCTGACCAACAACTCCCAGTCGCACCCCATCCCGGTCTCCCAGACCGACTCGACGATCTCTGCGGATCTGCTGCAGAACGTGATGCGCGAGCCCTACCGGCAGCGCTTCTCGATCATCCTGGGTGAGCTCGGAGCTGCGGTCGGGGGCAACGGCAGGAACCTCAACGACACCATCCGCCGGGCGGTGCCCGCCCTGCGTGAGGTGGACAACCTGCTCGCGGTGCTGGCCGAGCAGAACCAGACCCTGGCCGACCTGGCCACCCAGGGCGACATCGTCCTGCACGACCTCGCAAACAACCGCAGCGACGTGCAGCGCTTCGTCGTCTCCGCGCGCGGAGCCGCGGCGGATACCGCCGCGCGCAAGGCCGCCCTGGAAGACGGCTTCCGCCGCCTCCCCGGCTTTCTGGAGCAGCTGCGCCCAACCATGGCCGCACTCGGCCAAGTGGCCGACACCAACGGTCCCGCCTTCGCGAACCTCAGCGCCAGCGCCGGCCAGCTGAAGATGCTGTTCAACAACCTGGGGCCGTTCGCAAAGGTCTCGACTCCCGGCTTCGCCGCCTTGGGCCGCGCCTCGGTAACCGGCGACCAGGCGGTCAGGGCGTCGACCTCCACCGTGCAGCAGCTCAACACGTTTGCCAAGAGCACACCCGAGGTGGGTCAGAACCTGTCGATCATCCTGCAGCACCTGGACAATCCCGCCTTCGGGTCAGACCTCGATCCGCGCGCCGTGGCCCAGCATCCGCTCAACCACTCGAACACCTACACCGGGCTGGAGGCGTTTCTGCAGTACGCCTATGACCAGACCCTCAGCACCAACATCTTCAACCGCAACGGCCACATGCTGGCGCTGCAGCTGCTCGTCCAGCCCAACACCTGCTCGCCCTACGCCGACGCCGCCCGCGCGCGGGCCCAACCCCAGTGCCGCTCCTGGCTCGGGCCCAGCCAGCCCGGCGTGACCAGGCCCGATCCGACCACCACGGTCCCGTCCGCCGCCGCGCCGCGACAGGTCCAGGCTGCCTCGGTCGGCACGGCCGCCCAGGCCGCCACCGCCCGCAGCGCCACGGCGCGCCGCGCGTCGAGCGCGGCCGGGTCCGGTGCCGCGGGCGTGTCCCAGTCCACCTCGCAGCAGCGCAACAGCTCGCTGCTCAACTACCTGCTCGGACCATGAGTCCCGCCGCTCCTCGCCGCCGCTCCTCCGGCTCCATCGTCGCCTCCCCGGTGCTGGTGGGTGCGGTAACCACGCTGGTGGTGGTTGTCGCGGTGTTCCTGGCCTACGGCGCCAACAATGGGCTGCCGTTCGTGCCGACGCGTCAGCTGAAGGTGGAGTTCCCCAGTGGTAACGAGCTGGTGAAGGGCAATGAGGTGCGTGAGGGTGGTTACCGGATCGGCGTGGTGGAGCTGATGTTGCCGGTGCGCCAGTCCGACGGACGGGTGGTCGCGCAGGCGCTGCTGAAGCTGGACAAGAAGGCCGGCGCGTTCCCGGTGGATACGGTCGCCACCGTGCGCCCCCGCTCGGCGCTGGGCCTCGAGTACGTGGACCTGACGAAGGGAACCTCGCCAAAGATGATCGACGATGGCGGGTTCCTGCCGGTGGGTCAGGTGCGCACCGAGGTCGAGCTCGACCAGGTCTTCAACCTGTTCGATCAGACCACCCGGGTGGCGATCAGGGGCAATCTGCAGGAGTTCGGCAATGGTTTCGTCGGTCGTGGGGGAGATCTGAACTCGACGATCGCCCAGTTGCCGCGCACGTTTGCGCTGCTGGTGCCGGTCGCGCGCAACCTGGCGTCGCCACAGACCAATCTGCGCAACTTCTTCATTCAGCTGGATCGCACGGCGCGCACGGTGGCGCCCGTGTCGCAGACGTTTGCGCATCTGTTCTCGACGATGGCCACGACGTTCGCGGCCATTGACCGTGATCCGGCGGCGCTCAGGCAGACGATTGCCGATACGCCGGCGACGCTTGACGTGGGGACGCGTTCGCTGGTCGCCCAGCGTCCCTTCCTGGCCGACGCGGCGGCGCTGGGGCCCGATCTGTCGGCGGCGGCGGTCGCTCTGCGCGACGCGTTGCCCGCGCTCAATCAGGCACTGGTGGTTGGTACGCGGGTCACGCGGCGCACCCCGGTGCTCTACTCGCGTCTGCAGGGCGCGATGGACGCTCTGAAGAGCTTCGCCCTGGCGCCGACGACCAACGCGGCCTTGCGCGGGTTGACCGCGACGGTGGGCACCCTGCAGCCGACGCTGCGCTACGTGGGGCCCTACGTCACCGTCTGCAACAACTGGAACACGCTGTGGACGTTCCTGGCCGAGTCCATGAGCGCCCCCGCCCCCGGCGGCACGGCGCTGCGCAACCTGATCAACAACGGAGGTCCCGGCGATCCGCTGGAGAGCATGGGAGCGGCCACGCCGGCCAACGGCCAGGGCCCGCCCGCGGCCACGGGAAGCCCGCCCGTGTTCTTCCACGCCCAGCCCTACCCGGCGGCGGTGACCAGCTCCGGTCAGGCCGACTGCGAGTCCGGCCAGCGCGGCTACATCAAGCGCTCGCCGCACGCTCCCCCCGGCTACAACATCGCCGGCGACCCGCACAACGCGGTCGGCTTCCGCGCCGGCCCCACATTCCAGAACTACAGCGGCAACGGCCCCACCGGTCTCGGCCCCGACAGGGTCCCGCCCGGTGAGACCTTCACGCGCGAGCCAGGCGGCATCGGCGCCCAGATCGACCTGAACCTGCAGGGCTCGCCATGAGACGCCGGCGCAACAGCCGCCTGGGGGTGGCCGGTAGCGGCGCGCTGGTCATCGTGATCGCCGTGCTCGCCACCTACTTCGGGTTCACCAAGATGATCCCGTTCCAACACCACTTCACGCTCAAGGGCGTCTTTACCTCGGCCAACAACATCGCCCTGAACTCCCCCGTGCGCATCGCGGGGGTCAAGGTGGGCAAGGTCACCATGGTCAAGCCCCTGGGCCGCGGGCAGTCGGCGGCCGTGGTGACCATGCGCATCGACGACCAGGGCCTGCCCATCCACAGCGACGCGACGCTCGCGATCCGCCCGCGCATCTTCCTCGAGGGCAACTTCTTCGTCGACGTCCACCCGGGGAGCCCGTCGGTCAAGAACATCAGCGATGGCGGCATGATCCCGATCAACCAGACCTCCGATCCCGTGCAGCTCGACCAGGTGCTCTCGGTGCTGAAGACCGCGACACGCACCGACCTGCGGAACCTGCTCAAGGAGCTGTCCAAGGGCTTCTCCGGGCGCGGAGCCGCCTCCTTCAACGAGTCCATCCCACTCATGCGCCCGGCGTTCCAGTTCAACAGCATCGTCAACGACGCGCTGCTCGGCCAGGTGCAGCACGACCTGTCCAACTACATCAACAGCTCCGGCGTGGTGGCACAGGCCACGGACGCGGACCCGGCCGCGCTGCAGGGACTGTTCAGAGACTTCAACCGCACCGCCGGCGCACTGGCCTCGCGCGATCAGCAGCTGGCCTCCGCCATCCACGAGCTGCCCAGCACGCTCAGCGTGGCCCAGCCCGCGCTCACCTCCTTGGACCGCGCCCTGCCGTCGGTGAACCAGTTTGCTGTGGCCCTGGACCCGGGAGTGCGCTCGACCATACCGGCGATTCGCGCCTCCACGCCGCTGATCGACCAGCTGCGCCTGCTCGTGCGCCCGGCCGAGCTGCGCGGCCTGGTCCGCGACCTGCGCCCGACGGTACCCGCGCTGAACGCGCTGAACCGCGCCACGGTGCCGCTGCTCGCACAGGTGCGTCCCGCGTCAAGCTGCCAGAACAACGTAATCATCCCGTGGTCGCACCAGACGCTGCCGGATGCGAACTTCCCCGCCACGGGCCCCGTCTACCAGGACGGCGTGAAGTTCCTCCCCGGAATCGCCGGCGAGAGTCGCTCGGGCGACGCCAACGGCCAGTGGCAGCGCGTTCTCGTTGCCCCTCCCGTGTTCGCCACTCCGGCGCCCAACAACCAGATCCTGATGACCGGCCAGCCGATCATGGGGACCAACCCGCCGATCCCGGCCCAGCGCCCGCCGCTGCGCCCTGACGTGCCCTGCGAGACACAGCCCGTCCCCAGCCTGGCCACCACGCCGGGATCGGCGCCCGTCGGCCAGAAGCCGATCGCGGTGCCCAGCACGCCGCTCACCGACCAGATCCTCGCCGCCGCCAATCAGACGGTCAATGGCCTCCTCGGCAAGCTCAAGGCGGGCGCCCCCCTGAACAGCAGCCTGCGCAACGCCAAGCCGTTCAACCCGAGCCAGCTGCAGGCGCTGAGGAGCTTGAACAAGTGAAGCGCGCGATCGGCAAGTACTACCGCGACTTCCTCGCGATCATCTTCCTGATCGTGATCGCCGCGGGCGTGGGCGGATTCATCCTCTCTCAGGAGCGCCTGCGCTTCCCGTTCATCCAGGCCAAGCCCACGAACCTGTTCGCGGACTTCTCCACCGCCCAGGCCGTCACCCCTGGCCAGGGCCAGACCGTGCGCGTGTCAGGGGTGCAGGTGGGCAGCATCGACGCCGTCAAGCTCCACGACGGCGTCGCACGGGTGACGATGGCCATCGACCATAAGTACGACAAGCTCGTCCACACCGACGCCACCGCGCTGCTGCGTCCCAAGACGGGGCTCAAGGACATGTTCGTCGAGCTCAGCCCCGGCAGCCATGGCGCCCCGGTGGCCCAGGCCGGTTGGGTCATCCCGGTGTCAAATACCCTGCCCGACGTCAACCCCGACGAGGTCCTGGCCTCCCTGGACGCCGACACCCGCGACTACCTGCAGCTGCTGATCAGCGGCGCCGGTCAGGGACTGCGCCACCGCGCCGGCGACCTGCAGCAGGTCTTTGAGCGGTTCTCCCCGACCCTGCACGATCTGGCCCGCGTGAACCACGCGGTGTCCATGCGCCATCAGAACCTCAGCCGCGTGATCCGCTCGCTGAACCTGCTGAACACCGCGCTGGCCGAGCGCGGCCCGCAGCTGACCAGTTTGGTGAGCAACTCCGCGCAGGTGTTCAACGGGTTTGCCAACGTGAGCGAGCCGATAAAGCGCGCCATCACCGACCTGCCCGGCACCCTGGTCCAGACGCGCACGACGCTGGGCAAGGTGCGGACGTTCGCGGACATCCTGGGCCCCGCCGCGAAGAACCTGGTGCCTGCCGCCCAGGCCCTGCCGGCGGCCAACAAGGCCCTGATCCCCTTCGCCCGCAAGAGCGCGCCGATCATCCGCGACCAGATTCGTCCCTTCGTGGTGGACTCGCGTCCGCTGGTGCGCGCGCTCAAGCCGGCCTCTGAGAACCTGGCCAAGGCCACGCCCAACCTGACGTCGAGCTTCGTGGTGCTCAACCACCTGTTCAACATGCTCGGCTACAACAAGAGCGGGCGCAACGCCTCGACGACCGACCCCAACCGCGAGGAGGGCTATCTCTTCTGGTCCGCCTGGGTCACGCACAACGGCGACTCGGTCTTCGGTAACGCAGACGCCAACGGAACCCTGCGCGCACTCACCCAGCAGTCAAACTGCGGCACCCTGAAGTCCACGGTGGGCGACCTCACCAAGCCCGCCGGGTTGCTGCGGGCGCAGGCCAGCGGCGCGCTCAACGTGCTGCTCGATCCCACCCTCTGCGGAAAGGGTCAGCCCTAGGCCATGCAGAAGCAAGCCCCCACCGTCGGCCGCCTGCTGACCATGGTCATCTTCGCCCTGTCGTGCTTCGGGCTGCTGCTCTTCCTGTGGCTCGCCTTCGGCGGCTCGGTTCCCCTCAAGCCCAAGGGCTACCGCTTCAACGCTGCCTTCCCGCAGGCGGTGCAGCTCGCCGAGCAGGCCGACGTGCGCGTGGCCGGGATCACGGTGGGCAAGGTGGTCAAGAAGACCCTCGATCCCACCCGCCCCAACGTCACCTCGACGACCATGGAGATCGACCCGAAGTATGCTCCCATCAGGTCTGACGCACGCGCCATCCTGCGCGAGAAGACGCTGCTCGGTGAGACGTTCGTCGAACTCACCCTGGGCAACCCTCACACCAAGGCGGTGCGCGACGGCGGCTGGCTGTCCAGCGCTCAGGTGCAGCCGAACGTCTACCTCGATCAGGTCATCCAGGCCTTCGATCCCGGCACACGCCAGGCGTTCCGCAACTGGCAGCAGTACCTGGCCGCGGGGTCGGCCGGACGCGGGCAGGCGATCAACGACTCCTTCGGCCACCTACCGCAGTTCGCCATGGACGCCACCAGCCTGCTGCAGGTGCTCAACGACCAGAGCGGCGCCCTGAGCCAACTCGTCAGCAACACCGGCGTGGTGTTCGGGGCGTTGAGCCGCAACACCACCCAGCTGCACAACGTGATCGTCAACGCGGGCGCCGTCTTCCAGACCACCGCCGATCAGCAGAACGCGCTGGCCCAGGTGTTCAAGGAGTTCCCCGCCTTCTTGCACCAGTCCAAGAGCACGTTCGCGCGGCTGCAGACCTTCTCGCAGAACACCGACCCGTTGCTGCGCAACCTGCGACCGGTCCTGCAGGATCTGCGCCCGACGCTCACCGACGTGAAGGCCTTCGCGCCCGACCTGCGCAACACCTTCATCAACCTGGATCCGCTGATCACGGCGTCAAAGACAGGGCTGCCCGCCCTGCGCGACACGCTCAACGGGCTGACCCCGGTGCTGGGTGCGCTCGATCCCTTCCTGGCCCAGCTCAACCCGATCCTGCAGTTCATCGAGCTCTACCAGGGACAGACGGCCATGTTCCTGGGCAACCCCGGCTCGGCCCTGGCCTCCGTCCAGCAGCAGCCCGCCGGCTCCCCGGAGGTCGGGCACACCCTGCGCACGTTCGGCCCCGCGGGCAACGAGACCCTGGCCACGTTTGCCCAGCGTCCCTCCACCAACCGCGGCAACAGCTACTCGGGACCGAACTCCCTGCAGGGAGCGCTGGTCAACAAGAACCTGACCCCCAACCCGAGCTTTGACTGCAACAACACCGGCGGCGAGCATCCGCCCAGGGCCGCCACCCCCTCGCCCGAGCCCGGCTGCACCGTGGATCCGCCGATCAGCTTCCAGGGTGTCCTGCAAAAGTTCCCCCACGTGCAGCCCAACAACTACGACACGAAGCCCTGATCTCGCGCTGTTCACCGGGCTTTGACAAGTGACGCGCGCGCGCCGTTAGCCTGGTGGCCATGAGCTCCTCGCGACGTCAGGCCAGAGCGCTCGCCGGACTTCTCGCCGCGGTCCTGCTCATCGCGGGGGTCGTCGCAGCGGTGTCGGGGGCGCAGGGCTCGGCGGCGGACGGGCGCATCGGCCCCGATCTGGGGCTGCTCAACAACGGGCGCCATCTGCAGCCCTTCGCCGGACGCCTGGTCGGGTTGGGCAACCTGCCCACCGGCGGCGCCGTCACGCCCGACGGGCGCTGGTACTGGACGGTGGACTCCGGGCGCGGCATCAACGACGTACGCATCGTCTCGGTGCGCACCGGCCAGGTCGTGCAAACGCTGACCGTGCCCGGGGCCTCGGGCGGCATTGTGCTCGACGCGGGGCACCACTTGGCCTACGTCTCGGGAGTGGCCGGGTCGACCGACAGCGCGCAGGCCCCGGCTCCCGGCGCGCCGGGGGCCGCCGGGGACGTCATTCACGTGTTCCGCTTTGATCCGACCAGCGGCGTAGCGCGTGCGGATCGGACCATCGGCGTGCCGCCACCCGCAAGCGCCCCGGTTCCGCAGAACTTTCCCCCCACCAACCGCCAGCGCATCTCCTGGCCCGACCGCCTGAGCGTCTCGCCCGACGGCTCGACGCTGCTCGTGCCGCTGAATCTGGCCGATCAGGCCGCGGTCATAGACACCGCCACGGGGTCGGTGCGCTACGTCAAGACAGGCAACTATCCCTACGGCTCGGCCATTCTGCCCGACGGGCACACCGGTCTCGTGTCCAACGAGACGCCGGGCACCGTGTCGGTGATCGATCTGCGCAGCGCCAGGAAGGTCACCGATATCCAGGTCGGTCCCCAGCTGTCCCACCCGGAGGCCATCGCCGTCGACCCGCGGGCGCCGCGTGCCTACGTGGCCCTGGCCAACTCCGATCAGGTGGCGGTGATCGACACCCAGGCCATGCAGCTGGAGCGCACGCTGGCCGTCGGACGTCCGGAGGGCCTGGGCACCTCGCCGGTTGCCCTGACGGTGACCCCGGACGGCCGCCAGCTCTTGGTGGCCGAGGCCGGCGCGGACGCGCTGGCCGCGTTGCGGCTCACCCCTTCGGGGAGCGGACCCGCCGCCATGCCCGCCTTCTCGCTGATCGGCCACATCCCCACGGCCCAGTACCCCACCGACGTACAGGTCGTGGCTCCCGGGCGCCTGGCCTGCGGGTTCTCAGCCTTGACCTCCCCGAACCCGTCTGGCCACAAGAAGAAAGCCAAAGCCAAAGCCAAGCGCCAGCGCCGTGCCCGTCGGCACGCGCGCCAACGCCGCAGCACGGCGCACCGCCCCGTCGCGCATGGGCACGCCCGCTCGCGGGGGCGCCGCCTGCGCCTGCGTCACGTGCGCCGTCACCGCGGGCGCTCCCTGCGGACCGGCGGCGGCGCCGGTTCGGTGCCCGGAGGGTGCGCGAAGCTGCTCTACGTCTCAGCCAAGGGCCTGGGGACCGGGCCCAACCCCGCCGGTCCGCAGCCGACCTCGCCGCTTGACACCGACAACGCCATCAACGCGACGCAGTACCTCCCGCTGCTGAACATCGGGAGCGCCGCGATCGCCGACTATCCCAGCGACGCGCAGATCGAGGGTCTCAGCGGCCAGGCCGACGCTCAGCTGACCCCCAGCAACGCGCAAGCACCCCCGCCTGACACCCCGCTGCGCCCCGGCGGTCCCATCAATCACGTCTTCTACGTCGTGCGTGAGAACCGGACCTACGACCAGGTGCTCGGTGACCAGAGGCAGGGCGACGGTGACCCCAAGCTGACGCTGTTCGGGGCTCAGAACACGCCCAACGCCCACGCGCTGAGTTCGCGCTTTGGACTGCTCGATCACTTCTACGCAAACTCGGAGGCCTCAATCGACGGCCACTTCTGGACCAGCGCCGGTGACGTCTCCGACTATGTGAACAAGAACTGGTTTCAGAACTACCGCGCCGGCTCGGGCAACCCCACCGGGCGCCCGTATGACTTCGGGGTCTACGCGGTCACCTGGCCCTCGACCGGCTTCTTGTTCGACCAGGCCCTGCGCCAGGGCATCCCCTTCTTCAACTACGGCGAGGCGATCGCGGGGGTGGTGCCCCTGACCGACAAGGACCGCACCCAGGCCGAGACGCAGCTCGTCCAGCAGAAGTTCGCCAAGTCGGACCTCGGTACACCCCCGGGCTGCTACCCCAACGACGCCTCGATCGGCAAGGACGCCATCACCGGCCAGACGGTGTTCGACTCGGTCGCGCCACTCGGCGCTCCGCCGGGGTCGGAGTCGCGCGCCACTTGCTTCCAGGCCCGCTTTCAGTCCCAACTCGCCCAGAACGCGGTCCCGACGTTCAACTACCTGGTCCTGTCCAACGACCACACGCGCGTGCTCGACCCGAGCTCGTTCACACCCCAGGCGATGGTCGCCGACAACGACAAGGGGCTGGGACAGATCGTGGACACGATCTCGCACTCCAAGATCTGGAGCTCCTCGGCCATCTTCGTGACCGAGGACGACTCGCAGGACGGCGCCGATCATGTCGACGCCCACCGCACCGTGGGCCTGGTGATCAGCCCCTACGCCAAGCAGGCTCAGGTCGTGCACACCCGTTATGACCTACTGTCGATGCTGCACTCGATGGAGCTGATCATCGGCATGCGCCCGCTGGGGCTGTTCGACACGCTGGCCACCCCGATGTACGACGCCTTCAGCGGCACGCCGACCAACGGCCAGCCCTACCGCGCGCTCACCCCCAACCAGGACCTGCTGGCCAAGAACCCCCCGGCCGCCTCATCCGCCGCGGCCCGCGTCCTGCGCTTCCGCGGCCTCGACCAGATAACCCAGCGCCTCTCTGACCGCCTGCTCTGGCGGGCCGTGCGCGGCTCGGCTTCCACGCCCCCGCCCCCCGGGCCCCACGCGGTGATCGAGCCGCGGGCAGGACGCGCGGCGGGCTTTGACCGGTAGGCGCCCTGGCGGCGGGTGTCGGCGATGGCCGAGCAGGGCTCCCGGTAGAGTCGCGGGATGGCCAGCGAGGCGACTGAGACGACCCGCCTGCACGGCGGGCGACTGATCGCCAGGCGCCTGAAGGCCCACGGGGTTACCCGCCTATTCACGCTCTCGGGCGGGCACCTCTTCTCGCTGTATGACGGTTGCCGCTCGGAGGGCATCGACATCGTTGACGTGCGCCACGAGTCAAGCGCCGCCTTCGCCGCCGAGGGGTGGGCCAAGGTCACACGCCAGCCGGGAGTGTGCGCGCTGACCGCGGGGCCGGGAGTGACCAACGCTCTGAGTGCGATTGCCTCCGCTCAGGCCAACCACTCTCCGGTGCTGGCCCTGGGCGGACGCGCGCCGCAGATGCGCTGGGGGCAGGGCTCCCTGCAGGAGATCGACCATGTGCCCTTCGTGCGCCCCTTGACCAAGATGGCGGCCACACCCCAGTCCACCGAGGAGATTCCCGGTCTGGTCGATGAAGCGTTGGCCCTGGCGCTTGCCCCCCACAGTGGACCCACGTTCCTGGACTTCCCGCTGGATCTGGTGTTCATGGAGGCCGAGGCGCACGAGTCCGAACAGGACCTCCCCGCCGGTGGCGCTGCCGCACGGGCGCGCAGCGGCCCGCTGGCCGATGGCCGGGCGCTCGAGCGTGCGGCGCTGCTGCTCTCCGAAGCCCAGCGGCCGGTGATCATGGCCGGAACAAATATGTACTGGGGCCACGGCGAGGACGCGCTGCTGGCGCTGGCCGAGACTCTGCGCATACCCGTGTTCCTCAATGGTCTGGCCCGGGGGTGTGTACCCGCCGACCACGAGCTGTTCTTCTCACGCACCCGCGGCCAGGCGCTGAAAGACGCCGACGTCGCCCTCGTCATCGGGGTGCCCATGGACTTTCGCCTCGGCTTCGGAGGCTCACTGGGCGAGGAGACCGAAATCGTCGCCATCGACGTGGCCGAGCCCGAACGCCCCCACCCGCGCGCCGTGGCGGCCGAGCTCTACGGCTCGCTACCCGACACCCTGCACGCCCTGGCGGCAGCAGCCGGTGACCACGCCCTGGATACGCCTGACTGGGTCTCCCACCTGCGCGCGCAGGAGACCGAACGCCGCGAAGCCGAGCTGGGTGAGCGCCACGACGACCGCGCGCCGCTGCATCCCATGCGCCTGTACCAGGAGCTGGGGGAGGTCCTCGACCGCAACGCGATCGTGATCGGCGACGGGGGCGACTTCGTCTCCTACGCCGGTCGTGTGATCGACAGCTACAAGCCCGGCTGCTGGCTGGACCCGGGCCCTTTCGGCTGCCTGGGTTCGGGACCGGGCTACGCCCTGGCGGCCAAGCTGGCCCACCCCCAGCGCCAGGTGGTGCTGCTCATCGGCGACGGTGCCTTTGGGTTCTCAGGAATGGAGTTCGACACCCTGGCCCGTCACGGCGTCAACGTCGTCGCCGTGATGGGCAACAACGGCATCTGGGCGCTGGAGAAGCACCCGATGGAGTTCCTCTACGGCTACTCGGTGGCCGCCGACCTGCGTCCCGGCACGCGCTATGACGAGGTGGTTCGCGCCCTCGGCGGCCACGGCGAGCTGGTGGAGCGCCCGCAGGACCTCAGGTCGGCGCTGGTGCGCGCGTTCGAGGCCGACCGCCCGGCGCTGGTCAACGTGCTCACCGACCCGACCGTCGCCTACCCGCGCCGCTCGAACCTCGCCTAGACGGGGTGAACGCAAGAAGGCCGCCCAGTGGGCGGCCTTCTCGAGCTGGTCCCAAGGACGGGCAGGGGTTCGTACAGGGGACCGGGATAGGGTGGACCGGACGGCGGAAGTTGCCGATCTCTCGGCGGGTCGCCCGGGCCTATGGGGTGGTCGTGTCGGGCGGCGGTTTGCGCCGCCCGATCATCTCCACTGAGGTCACTATCGGGGCTGGACGCGCACGACTCAATCGAACATGCGTCCAGTTGATTCGTCTGCGGGCCGGCACCGCGCTACGGCGGCCTCGACGGCTGACCACGCGGGCCGCGAGGCCGCCGCAGCTCCGCCGCGACGGACGGGGAGGCGGGTCGTTCGGGGGGCGGACATTCGTCAGCCGAGACCGCCGAGGCGCAGGGCGCCGCCGCGCAGGATGTCGTGCTCGGACACCTCCGCCCGGTCGAGGCCGAACAGGCGCATCGCTTCGCCGAGCAGGATCATGCCCGCCACGATGGTGGGCGCGCGATCGGGATGCAGACCGACTACCTCGCGGCGCTGCTGGTCGGTCATGTCGGCCAGGCGCGCGAGCAACATCTCGGTGGTCGCCAGCAGCAGCGGGTAGCCGTGCACGCGCGCAGGGTCGTAGGGGTCAAGCTCCTGGTCGATGGCGGCGGCCGACGTGGCGGTGCCGGCCACGGCGATCGCGGCCCGCACGCGTTCGCGCTCGTCCTCGGGCACCGCGGCGGCAAACGCCTCGCGCACCTCGGCCGTCAGCCGCTGCAGCTCCTGCGAGGCGGGGGGATCGCTGTGGATGTGGCGCTCGCTCATGCGCACCACGCCGGCCTGCAGAGAGACGTGAAAGCCGGCCCGGCGTCCCTCGCCGACGACAAACTCGGTCGAGCCGCCGCCGATGTCAATGATGACGGTGGGCCCGGTGGCGCCCTCGTCGCGGCCGCTGGTCGCTCCCAGGAAGGTCAGCTGAGCCTCCTCGGCGCCGGCCAGCACGCGGGCGTCGAGGCCGAAGTCCCCGCGCACCCGCTCACCGAACTCCTCGCCGTTCGCCGCGTCACGCACCGCGCTGGTGAGCACGGCCAGGTTCGCGACCACGCCGTGGTCGTCCAGCGCGCGACGGTACTCCGCCAGGGTCGCGAACACCCGCTCCATGGCCTCCTCGGAAAGCTGGCCGTCGCGGTCGACTCGATCGCCCAGTCGTGTCACCCGCGAGCGGCGATCGAGCTCGTCGACGTTCCCCTGGCCATCGACGTCGCCGATGAGCAGCCGAGTCGAGTTGGTGCCGATGTCGATTACCGCGACGCGCATGCGGCGGGATGGTATTGAGCCTCGATCGCCAGGCCGTCCCCGGCCGTGCCACGCGCGCCCACCGTGCCCATGGCCGGAGTGGTGCGGTTCGGGAAGCGCAGCGCTGGAGCGGCGGAGCGCGACGTGCTGCGAGCCTGTGCTAGAACTTTGGGTGCGCCGCGGGGTGGAGCAGTCTGGTAGCTCGTCGGGCTCATAACCCGAAGGTCGCGGGTTCGAATCCCGCCCCCGCTATGGAAAAGTCCCGGAAACCGGGGCTTTTTCTTTGGCCAGATTAGGTTCGATTTCTAAATCTGTCCCGAATCTGTCCCAAGCTCGGCGTAGACTTCAGCTATGGCAGGGAGTGGGTCAGGCCTGTTGCAGCCGCCCTCGGGGCACGTGTTCCGCGTCGAGGGCAAGCGCGGCCCAGTCTGGTACGCGAAGTACCGGCTGCCGACCGGGCGCCAGGTCCAGCGGCGGCTCGGGCCCGCCGCGCCCGATCGCGGTCGCCCGCCGGCGGGGTACTTCACCAAGCGCCTGGCCGAGGGCTGGCTGGGCCACACGCTCGAGGAGGCCCGCCGCGGCGCACTGCCCGGGATGGTCGCGACCGGCGTCACGTTCGCCGACGCGGCGGCGGAGTTCCTGCGCTACGCCGAGCACGATCGCGGCTGCAAGCCCTCGACGCTGCGCGATTACCGTTCGCGCATCAGGGCCCATCTGCTGCCGACGTTCGGGCTGCGCCGCCTGGAGGACATCACCACGCGCGAAGTCGAGCAGTGGCGCGCGGCGCTGGTCGCCGCCGGCGGCGAGCCGCTGAGCAACAAGTCCAAGAACAACCACGTCGTGCTGCTGCACGGGGTGTTCCGCCGCGCGATGACGGTCTATGACCTGCCGATCAACCCGGTCGCCAGGGTCGAGCGCCACCGCGTGCCCAGCACCGGCGACATCGAGGTCTTCTCGCCCGACGAGGTCTGGGCGCTCGTCCGGACCGCCGCGTCCGAGCAGGACGCCGCGGTCTACCTGACCGCGGCGTTCACGGGCCTGCGCCGCGGCGAGCTGATCGCGCTGCGCTGGCGCGACGTCGATTTCGGCGGATCGACGATCCGCGTACGCACCAACTACGCCGGCGGCCAGCTGACGACGCCCAAGTCAGGCAAGGTGCGCTCGGTGCCGATGGCTCCGGACGTCGCCCAGGCGCTCACGCGGCTGGCGCGGCGCGAGCGGTTCACCGGCGAGCACGAGCTCGTCTTCCCGGGCGTGACGGGCGGGTACCTCGACGGGGACGCGCTGTCAAAGCGCTACGGGCGGACGCTCCAGCGCGCCGCGCTGCGGCCGCTGCGCTTCCACGACCTGCGGCACACCTTTGGAACGCGGATGATCGCCAAGGCCGACGTGCGCCGCGTACAGGAGTGGATGGGGCACGCCGACATCCAGACGACGATGAAGTACCTGCACTACGCGCCGCGGGAAGAGGACGCCGCGCTGGCGGCGGCGGCCTTCGCGCGCTCCGCCCCTGCCCCGTAATCCGTCTGGGGGCGGGCGGTCGCAGGTTCAAATCCTGTCTCCCCGATCAAGAAGCCCTGCTTAGGTGCGGTTTGTGTGGTGGCTCGCGCGGCACACGTGGGTTTGGTTCCGTTTGGGTTCTATTTGTGCGCCCCTTGCCTGCACGCGTGGGCATGAACGCCATCGAGCAGACGAGGCTCCACAGGGTCTGCGAGATGACCCGCCTCCGTCTGCTTACGCTGGCCAGAGTCGCCGAACGCCGTCGGCGTAGACCCCACAGATGTAGGGGCCGGGCTCCTCGGCAATCCGGACGATCCGTGGGAGGTGCGCGACGAGCCGCTCGGCCATCTGCTCGCCGCGCAGGTTTGCGTTGGTGAGACAGAAGGCCCGCAGGCCGTGATCGTCGATCACCTGCAGTTCGGCCGGGCGGTAACGGATCTTCGCGTCCTTCATCAAGACCACCCAGTCGCGCTCCCCGGCGTCGCGCAGCCACTCCTCGTCCGCGAGCCCCTGGCCGACGCGCTCGCCGTACACGTCGGCCATGACGTGTACAACCGCCCCTGCGGCGCGCAGCGCGTCCGGTACGACGTGCCGGCCGAGGCTGCGATCGACGAAGAACTCAGGCGGCGATCCGGAGGGCAACGCGGATCACGTCCTCGACCTCCTCCGCCGGCACATCAAAGTCGGTTGCGATCTCAGAGAAGCCGTCGCCAGCTCGGAAGCGGTCGACGAGATCCTCCACTCGCGCGCCGCCGTGGACCACGAGCGGTTGACCGAAGGCCTGACGCGGGTCGACCGTGACTTCGGCCCTGGCGTACGCCGGCAGCCGCAGCCGCTTCGCCCACCCGTCGTCGCCGTAGGTGATGCGCTGGAGGTAGCTGCGGATCACGTGTGCGAAGTGCTGCTGACCCGTGCGGACCACGGTGAGCAGGGTCTCGTCGCCACTACTGGCCGCGTAGTCGAAGATCAGCTCGGCGCCGTCGGTGTACACCCGCTGCGAGGCGAGCGCGTGGTCGAGACCTATCTCGGCGCTCAGTTTGGCGACGGCCGGCCGGATGCGCTGCATCGGAACACCCGCGCTGCGCAGCGCCGCGAGCACGTATGCCTCCGCGAAGCCGACGAACGGCACGGTCGCTCGCCGGCCATCGGAGTCGAACACGGTGACCAGCGGCGCGCCGTCCTTAGGGTGTGCCCAGGTGTGCAACGTTGAAAGGGGGGTGTGTAGGTACCGGGCGCTCTCCCGCAGCGTGAACAGCGGGGCGCTGAGACGCAGATCGTCGCGTCCGAGGGGGCGAGGGGATGTGGTGGTGGAGGCCAGAACTCGATCGTACCCGGGGTGCCCGTCGTGTCCAGGACACCAGGTGCGAAAGCGTCGAGCCTGAGACCCGCGGGTTCAGTCGTTAGAACCGCTCCTGCGCGGGGAGCTCACCGGCGCGGTCGAAAGCAACGAAGACTTGCTCAAACCACAGAAGCGCAGCCTCACCGTCCTTGATCGTCACGTCCCCGATCGTGCGGCTATGGCGGATCGCGTTGCGCAGCTCGGCGAGCTGCCCAAAGCGCGAGCGCGATGAGCTGGGGTCCAGGCGATCACATATGGCGCTGTGGCAGGTGAGCCAGGCTGCACAAGTCGCGTCATGAGACCCAATTGGGACAGCGGCCCAGTCAAAGCCCGCAAGGCCGCCGCCGCCGTTTGGTGTCGCTGCCCGCGGCTGGTACTTATGCTTTCGCAGTAGGCGTTTGATCTTCGCGCGCACCTTGGCCTCGGTCGCCTCGCGGTCGGCCCAGTCGACAGTCAGGTCGGTGCGGATCCCCTCGACGAGTTCGCGGGCGATCTTGGCCAACTCGGGATCGGCCGTGACGTCCTCGACGCCGCCGGCGAGGGCGTCGTAGAAGGCCGCCTCTTCGGGGCTGAGTCCGAGCTGCTCGTGTCGGTGGCGCGCACCGCGCAACTGTTTGGCGATCTCGACGAGCCGCTCGACGACCTCGGCGCTCGTAAGCTGCTTGAGTTCGTAGCGCTGGAGCACGGCGCGGACCTCCTCGCTGAACAGCTTGCCCTGCATCTGATTGGCGCGCGTGCGTCCTTTGATCTCGTCGTTGAGGAGCTTCTCCAGCAGGCGGATCTGGACGTTGGGGTGTTCGGTGCGCTTGGTGATCGAGTCCAGGAACTCGTCGGAGAGCACCGAGATCTCCGGGTGGTCCTTGTCGGCGACGGCAAAAATGTCGAGTACCTCGCCGGCGGAGAGACCTTCGGAGAAGAACTGGCGCACCGCCTGCTCGGCGGTGTGGCTAGCCTGCTCCTCGGTCACGGTGATCTTGCGCACCTCGGCGGCGAGCTTGTTGAAGAAGCGGATGTCGTCGCGCAGCTCGATCGCCGCCGGCTGGGTGCGCGCGAGCGCGTACCAGCGCACGAGAGCGGTCTGGGTGTCAAGGAACTCCTGCGTCTTCTCTTCGCTTTCGAGAATCAGGTTGTAGGCGTCGAAGAACAGCTTGTCGGGGTTGGGTGTGCGTTGCAGCTCGCCGGGCCTGAAGCCAATCGGGTGCATCAGCGCGCATAGCACCTCGTACTTCTCCCACAGGCCAGCCACGGCGCGGGCGGCGGGGATCACCGGCTCGTCGATCTCCTTTTCGTCGTAGGCGCGCAGCGACGCGCGCAGGTCCTCGCCGATCCCGATGTAGTCGACGATCAGTCCGCCCGGCTTGTCGCGGAACACGCGATTGACGCGGGCGATCGCCTGCAGCAGGCCGTGGTCGCGCATCGGCTTGTCGATGTACAGCGTGTGCAGCGCCGGCACGTCGAAACCCGTGAGCCACATGTCCTTGACGACGACCACGCGCAGCGGATCGTTGGGGTCCTTGAAGCGTCTGGCCAGTTCCTTGAGCTCTGGCTTGGAACGGCGGAAATGCGATATCTCCGCGTGGTCGGTCGCCTGCGCGGAGATCACGCAGTCGACGGCCTCTTCACCGAGTCGCTCACGCAGCAAGCCTGTCAGCTCGGCGGCGATTCGCCGCGAGTAGGCGACCACCATCGCCTTGCCGTCGAGCGCGTCGCACCGCGCCCGGTAGTGCTCGGCCGCGTCGTCGGCGAGCTTGCGAAGCCGGTCGGGTGCTCCGACGACCTTCTCGAGCTTTGCCCACGCGGTGACGAGCTTGCTTGCCGCCGTCTCCTCCTCGGCTTCGAGCACCTCCTCAACCCGGCGCAGCTCGTCGGGGTTCTCGATCTCGACCGGGATCTGGCGTGACTCGTAGTAGATCGGGACCGTCGCGTGGTCATCCTGGGCCCGGCGCATCCGATAAACCGACACGTAGTCGCCAAACACGAGCAACGTCGAACGATCGGCCTTCTCGACCGGTGTGCCCGTGAACCCGACGCGCACGGCGTTAGGTAGCGCGATGGTGATGTTCTGGGCGAAGTTCGCGTATTGGGAGCGGTGAGCCTCATCGGCCATCACGACCACGTTCTCGCGCTCGGACAGGACCGGCATCTTGCGCCCGCGGGCCGGCGCGAACTTCTGGATCGTGGTGAACACAATTCCCCCGGCGGGAACTTTCAGTAGCTCGTGGAGGCTGTTGGGGCCGCCGGTGATCTCCTCGGCTCGCCTGCAGGCGGCCACGAGATGCGTGGCGGTGAACGTGTCGGCGAGCTGATCGTCGAGATCCGTCCGATCGGTTACGGCCACGATCGTCGGGTTACCGAAGCGCGGGTCGCGGCGCAGCTTGTTGACGAAGAACACCATCGTGTAGCTCTTACCGGCGCCCTGCGTGTGCCACACGACTCCGCCGCGATGGTCGCCGCCTATCGCCAGCGCCACCGACTCGAGCGCGGCGTGCACGGCGGCCACCTGGTGGTACTTCGCCAGCACCTTCCACGTCCGCGCCCCGTCGGTCTCAAAGAACACGAAGTCCCGGATGAGATCCAGAAACCGTCTCGGCGCGAACACGCCATCGATCATCAACTCGAGCTGCGGCCGGGCCCGCTGCGCATCGTCCGAGGACATCGTCTTCCACTCGGCGAAGTGCTCCGCCGGAGTTGTGATCGTGCCGACTCGTGCGCTGAGCAGGTCCGAGGCGCCGACGATCTCCACGTAGCGGTATAGCGAGTGGATCGTCTCGGTGTAGTGGCGCACCTGGTTAACGATCGCCTCGGCCATGTCCTTGCCACCGGGCGCCTTCAGCTCGATCTGCCCAAGTGGAAGGCCGTTGACGTACAGCAGGATGTCGGGGCGGCGGTTCTTACCGCCGACGATCAGCGTCAGCTGGTTGACAGCGAGAAACTCGTTGCCCTCTGGGTTCTCAAAGTCGACCAGCCAGGCGTGGTCGTGGCGCTCGATGCCACCCTCGTCGTAGGCAACCGGGACACCGGAGAGCAGCAGCTCGTGAAAGCCGCGGTGGTCCTCGATCACTGACGGCGAGGTCGCAGTCAGCGCCAGCTCGCAGGCACGCTGCACGGCCTCCGCAGGGAGCTGAGGATTGATCCGCGCCACCGCCTGGCGCAGCCGCCCGAGCAGGACCACGTCGGACCAGAGCTTGCGCTCAGCCGCGGGAGCATCGGGCGCGAGCTCGGCGCCGTGGACGTGAGTCCAGCCGTGCTCGTCACAGAGCAAGCGGATCGCCGGCTGCTCGGCGAGCGTGTCCTCGGAGGCGGCGAAGGAGGTCATCGGGCGACCGCCGCGGCTTCTTCGGCGACGGGGCCGAGCACCTCGTCGGGGTCGGCGGTGTCCGGGATACGGATCTCGCCCGAGATGAGGCCAGGCAACAGAAAGTCCCTGGCTTGCGCCAGGCTCAGCGCTTCTTGTTCCAGCGCCGCACTTTGCCTACTCAGCGGTCCCGCCAGGGCCACGAACTTCCTTTGTTCAATCGGCGGCGGGAGCATGACCGGAAGACCGGCGAAACGAGTGCGGCTCAGCTCCGTCTGTCCCGTCGTCCCTTCCGCGAGAGCTTCGATGTCCCGTCGGTTCAGTAGCTCCCAGACCAGATATTCGGGCTCTACCGAGCCTGGATCCGGCCGGACGATTGTCACGTGGCTGTCGGCCGTGGCCGGCTCGGGAAGCCATCGCACCGCCGCAACGCGCCCAAGCGTTCCAACGCCGGTCGAATTCACGAGCACATCGCCGTTGCTGAGCATCCGCTCATCAGGAACACCGCGCTGCTGTAGGTCGTGGCGCCGCGTGGGCGCGAAGTCGATCCCGCCGGAGCGAACGCACCGTTGATTCACGACCAGGATTCCGCCGTCATCGCAGTACTTGGGCGTGATACCGCGCCGAATGGTGAGTGTGAGCTCGCCAAGAATGATCATCTGCTCGGCCCGGCTGATTCGGATGTGTGCAAGGTACGTCGCCCCCACCTGCTTCAGCACCCCCGCGAGCCGGCGGTTGCTGCCGAGCTTGTTGTCGAGCGTGTCGACCACGCGCGCGATTCGTCGCTGCTCGGCGATCGGCGGCAGCAGAACAGAGAGCGACCGTTGAGCGGTGAGACTCACATACGGAGCCATGTCGCTCTCGTGCATGCGGGCGCGGAGCTGCGCCGAAAACGCAGGCGACCGAAGGTAGGCGAACAGGAAGCTCTGGTCGAGCTGGTGCACATCGAGTGAACGCCAGAAGGTCGTCTGCGGCGAACACACGAAGCGGGGAGCATCCAGAGGCACGCGAGCGACGCGACCGACCGTTCCCTTGTGGGTCAGCAGGACATCGCCGATTGCTCCGACGCCCTTCTTGATTCTCGCGAGTGCGATGTCGTTGATCCGCTGGGCGCCATCGAAGTCGACTTGCCCCGTGTCGAAGATGTCTGCGAGGGCGTCCGACTTTCTGTGTAAGCGCTGTGGGTGAATTATACCGGTGACTTCCCGAGGGTGTGCGTGTGATGTCAAAGTTCGGTGTCGGGGAGCCG
>JAABUQ010002951.1_pt1 | contig 32320 bp, 31 predicted proteins | sample 5560001 | NCBI WGS metagenome assembly JAABUQ01 (sample SAMN10711888, study PRJNA513371) | rock metagenome | isolation source: Antarctica rocks | place: Antarctica: Victoria Land, Finger Mt nord | collected 2015-12-18 | reverse complement strand
CCCGAATCGCCCCGGCGAATGCTGCTTGCGGCTGAAACGCCTTGAGTTGCTGCTCGGCTGCTGCCTTGACGGCGGTCAGCTCGGCGCGCCGAGATGGGCGGGGCGTGATGCCGTGCAGCTGGTCGAGCAAGCCGGCCAGGACCTGTCGCGCGTCGCCCACGATGCCAATGCTGGGGTGGCCGTGGCGCTCGAGCTCGTTCTGGTCCACGTCGACACGGATGACGCTCGCTCCGGCGGCGAAGCCCCAGACCCGAACGGGTTGCCAGAAGCGCGTACCGATGCCCAGCACGACGTCAGCTTCGCGCAGCAGCGACTGGCCCGTAACGCCGGTATGCGCAAGATGGTGGCGATCCGACACGGCACCCCGTCCATCGACCGACATGATTACCGGCGCCTCGAGAAGCTCGGCTAACGCCTGCAGCTCGTGCCAGGCCCCTGCGGCCAGGACACCACCGCCGCTGTAGATGACCGGACTTTGGGCGCCGTGCAGCAGCCCGGCGGCCTGGCGCAGCTTGTCCGGGTCCGCGCTCGCGCTCGGCTGCGCGCAGGGGGCCGTGGCCATCAGGTGGACGTCGTCGAACCGCTGCAGCACGTCCAGCGGCACTTCCAGCGCTACCGGCCGCGACCGGCCCGAGCGGAGGCGGCGAAAGCTTTCGCGAACCAGACCTGGCACCTGGGCCGGCTCCAGCGCTCGGCCGGACCAGCTGGTCACCGATGCCAGCACGGACTCCTGGTGCGGGATCTCGTGCAGCAACCCGAAGCCGAGATCGATGCCCCGCGAATCAACCTGGCCGGTGACACACAGCACTCTGGACGAACACGCGAAGGCGGTTGCCAGCGCAGCGCTTGCGTTCAGCAGGCCCGGGCCGGGCACCACCATGCACACGCCGACCTCGCCTGTCGTTCTGGCATAGCCGTCAGCCATATACGCGGTGGCCTGTTCGTGGCGCGTGTGGTAGACCCGAATGCTGTCTCGCGCCTCGTACAGCGCATCGAAGGCCCAGTCGAGCTGCACGCCAGGCAGCCCGAACACCACCTCGACCCCCTCGCCGAGGAGCGACCGCACCAGCGCCTGTCCGCCACTGAGCCGCTCGGCAGCCACGCGCGGCAGCTTAACCGAAATCCGGTTCGTCAGTTGATCTGGGCCGTTGACGGCGAGCGAGCCGACGACACCGCTGGCACCGCGGCCGGCCGCCAACGCAGTACCCGTACCCGTAGGCCCTTAGCGCCCCTGGCTGATCAGCGCGTTCGGGTCGTTGCCTGGGCCGATGATGAAGCCGGGTTGAGTCGGTAGATCGCTGGGCAACGCGGGCCGCCGCCAAGGGGTAAATGTAAGCCCTTAGCGACCCTGGTTGATCAGCGCGTTCGGGTCGTTGCCTGGGCCGATGATGAAGCGGGTGATGCGGGGGGACTGGGCCGCGTCGCGCACGTAGACGATTAGGAACTGACCTGGCTGGCCTTTGTTGGCCGTAAACGCGTCAGCGGGCAGCGCCTGGGCCAGCGTCTGGCTGGTGAAGCGCTCGACCACGAACTGGGGGTTGCCCTCCTGCCGCGGAGTCGGCGGCTGCGCGTCTTTGGGGAGCAGCCGGTGGGCCTCGGCGACCGCCTGATCCAGAGTCAACGGCTGAGCCGTCTGTCCAGCAGCGGGTTGCGTGCTGCCTACGAGTAAAGTGTCGCGGCCGTTGGCGTCGGGCACGAAGCGGACGTGGTATTCGGACGTAGCCTTGCGGTAGACGACGAGGTGGTCGGGGGTCTCTCCGGCGGGCGCGCCGTATGCAGCGTCCAGATCGGCGCGCGTGTTGCCAAGACCGCCGGTGCTGGCAACCTGACCGGAGAAGGCAGGTGCACTGGGCGGAGGGGTCGGCGCCGCCTGGGTTGGCTGAGCAGGCTGGGTTGGCTGCGCGGCCTGGGTTGGCTGCGCGGCCTGGGTTGGCTGCGCGGCCTGGGTTGGCTGGGCTGGCTCGGCTGGCTGGGCTGGCGCCTGCGTCGGTGGCGGTGGCGCAGCCGTATCGGCCGTGGGCTGCTGCGTCGGCGCGGGCAACGCTGTCGGTGATGCTGGCGGGGTTGGCGTCGGCACCGACGTTGGCGTCGGTGCGGGCGTGGCAGTCGGCGCGGGCGTAGTGGTCGGCGCGGGCGTAGTGGTCGGCACTGCCGTCGCGGTCGGGCCAGGAGAGGCCGCTCCCACCACGGCAACGGCACCCAGCGTCGGCGCACTTGCCACCGTTACGTTGACCGTACGCTGTTGATTGATGAAAAAGAACGCTGCTGCCGCGCCAATCACCAGTACGCCGAGTCCCAATGCCAGCCACGGCCACCGGTTCGAAGGCTCGCCTGGCTCGGGCGGTACCATACGCCGCGGAGGCGGTGGTGGAACAGTGGCCATAGGGTGCAGCCTTGGTTACGGCACGTTTCATACCGTGCGTGGGTACTCAGCGCTTGGCTGCGCGGACTGACCACTGACGACGCGTCCCACGACGTCTACGATCCGCATCGGCCAGGACGGTGGCCGGGCTGCATTGCTCGTGGACGGCGTCGTCCAGTCGATTTCGCCCGAGGACGGCCTCGTCGACGGCGGCTACTGGGCGGCGATGGTGCCTGACGAGCGACCGCGGGCCGCGCTGATCCTGGGCCTGGGCGGCGGCACCGTTTCCAGCCTCCTGCAGGCTCGTTGGGGTGATCTGCGCATCGTCGGCGTCGACGACAACCCCTGCGTGCTGGAGACCGCCAGGTCAGTCGGCTGGCTGCTGCCGGGCGGCCTCGAAGTCGTCATTGCCGACGCGTTCGAGTACGTGCAGTCCTGCTCCGAGCGCTTCGACTATGTCGCCGTGGACCTCTTCCGTGGCGAGCGATTGGCCCGTCGCGCGTTCGGCAAACCGTTCTTGCGCAACGTGCGCGAATTGCTCCGGCCGCGTGGTCGATTGGCCATCAACCTCTTTCGCGACCACCGCGCGCCTGAACGCATCGAGCGCGTAGCCAGCCTCTTCGAGATCCGCGAGCAGGTTGGCGTCGGCGGCAATGTGGTCGTCCATGCTCGGCGGCGTCGCCCCTGATCGCAATAGTTCGACACCCCGCCGCGTCAGGTCGGCATGGGCTGCTCTAAGGAACGGCCGCGTCATCAGTAAGAGGGCACAAAAGTGCGCTCTTCTTTTTGGCAGCAGTATTCGTTGACATTTCCCCAGTTCGCTCGAACAATGGGTTCACCGTCGGCCGCGGCTACGCTGGGACACTGAAGCTCTAGCGCACAGGAGGGTCAGGGGCGGCCCCGCTCATGCAAGTACGGCGGACTTTCGCGATCCCATCTTGGGAGGGATGATCAATGAGGCGTACCGCTTCTCTCCTGTCCGCCTGGACGCTGTTCCTCGCGGCTGCCTGCGGGCCAGCGGCAGCGCCGACGGCTACGCCCGCGCCGGCCGCTGCGCAACCGACGACAGCGCCCGCGGCTGCCAAGCCGACCACGGCTCCAGCCGCCGCACCCACAACTGCAGCCGCACCGACGACTGCAGCCGCGCCGGCGCCGACCACTGCACCCGCGGCTGCCAATCCTGCCGGAGGGGCTCGCGGAGCGGGTGGCTCGCTCAAGATCCTGTACTGGCAGGCGCCCACCATTCTCAACACCCATCTGGCTCAGGGCTCCAAGGACCAGGACGCCGGATCACTCGTCCTGGAACCTCTGGCCGCGTCGGGGCCCGACGGCAATCCCGTACCCAAGCTCGCCGCCGAGATTCCGACGCTGGCCAACGGCGGCATTTCGGGTGATCAGAAGTCGATCACGTGGAAGCTCAAGCCAGGCTTGAAGTGGTCAGATGGCAGCCCGTTCACGGCTGACGACGTGGTCTTCACGTGGCAATACGTCGCCGATCCCAAGACCGCCGCGAGCGACAGCCAGACCGCCGACGGTGTGGTGAGCGTAGAAGCCAGGGACTCGATGACGGTCGTGGTGACCTTCAAGGACCCCAACCCATGGCCGTACCAGATCTTCGTGTCGTACCTCGGCAGCATCCTTCAGAAGAAGCAGTTCCAGGAGTTCATCGGCGACAAGTCCAAGGACGCGCCCGGCAATCTGGCTCCAATCGGCACCGGCCCCTTCAAAGTGACCGACTTCAAGCCTGGCGACGTCGTCAGCTACGCGATGAACGAAAACTATCGCGATCCTGGCAAGCCCTTCTTCAAGGACGTGCAGATCAAGGGCGGCGGCGACGCGACTTCGGCCGCCAGAGCCGTCTTCCAGACCGGCGACGTCGACTACGCCTGGAACCTGCAGGTCGAGTCGCAAGTGCTGAACCAGCTCATGCAGGGCGGCAAGGCCGATCTGGTCACTGCCCCCAGCCCCAGCGTGGAACGGCTACTGCTCAACTTCGCCGACCCGAACACGGACCAAGGCGGCGCGAGAGCTGAGCCGGACACAAAGCATCCCTTCTTCTCGGACCTCAACGTCCGCAAGGCCTTCGCCATGGCAGTCGATCGCAAGTCGATCGGGGATCAGTTGTACGGCCAGGCGGGCGTGCCAACCTGCAACATCATCACGTCGCCGACGGCGCTGGTCTCGAAAAACACCGCCAGCATGGACGTCTGCAAGTACGACATCGCTGGTGCGAACCAGCTGCTGGATCAGGCGGGCTGGACGAAAGGCCCCGACGGCATTCGGGCGAAGAACGGCGTGCGAATGCACCTCGTCTACCAGACGACGATCAACCCGCTGCGCCAGAAGGAACAGGCCATCGTCAAGTCGGGCTGGGAGCAACTCGGCGTCGAGATCGAGCTCAAGTCTGTCGATGCGTCGGTGTTCTTTTCGAGCGATGCCGGCAACCCTGACACGGCATCGCACTTCTATACCGACGTCGAGATGTACACCAATGGCGCCCAATTCCCAGATATGACCCAGTACATGGCTTTGTGGACCACGGCCCAGATTGCTTCGAAAGCCAACAGCTGGCACGGCAACAACTATCACCGCTGGTCCAACCCTGACTACGACGCGCTGTATACGCAGCTGCAAACGCAGACGGACCCGGCCAAACGCACTGATCTCATCGTCAAAATGAACGACATCCTGGTCAGCCAGGTCGTCGTCATCCCACTCGTAGCACGCACCCAGCCAACCGACGGTGTGAGCAAACAGATCAAGGGCGACATTCCCAATCCCTGGGATGGGGTGCTGTGGAACATCGCCGACTGGACGAAGACGGGCGGTTAGGTTTGAAGGGTTTGGGCTGAGTTCCGACCCCTGACCACTTCGACATGAGTCGTTACCTGGTTCGTCGACTACTCACGGCAATTCCGACGTTGCTGCTGATCAGCTTCGTCCTGTACGCCATCCTGTCTCTGGCGCCTGGGGACCCGCTGTCACAGTTCGCGGCCAATCCATCCGTTCCGCCCGAGGTGCGAGAGAACATCCGCCGCTCGCTCGGGCTCGACGATCCGTGGCCGGTGCGCTACGTCAAGTGGCTGTCTTCTCTGGCCCAGGGCAACTGGGGCTTCTCGTTCGGCAGCCGCATGCCCGTTTGGGACCTGATCAAGCTGCGTATTCCCAGCACACTCGCCGTGGTCGGCATCGCCTACGTGATCAGCCTGCTCATTGCCATTCCGATCGGCATCCTGTCAGCCATCAAGCAGTACTCTCTGTTCGACCACATCTCGACTACGTTTGCCTTCATCGGCTTCTCTGTTCCAACGTTCTTCACGGGCCTGCTGCTGATCATCGTGCTGAGCGTAAAACTACAGTGGTTGCCCTTCATCTATGACTCAACCTTGCAAGTACGCGACCTCGGCTCACTGGGGGCTCAAATAAAACAATCGCTCATGCCGATCCTGGTGCTTGGCCTGTTTCAGGCGGCTACGTTCGTGCGATACACGCGCGCATCCATGCTCGAGAATCTGCCCCAGGATTACGTCCGCACAGCGCGGGCGAAAGGCCTAGCCGAAACCAGCGTGATCAACCGCCACGTCGTTCGCAACAGCCTCATCCCGGTGGTCACCTTGATCGCGCTCAGCGCGCCGACGGTGTTTTCAGGCGCCCTGATCACCGAGCAGATCTTCCGAGTTCCGGGTATCGGGGCGCTGCTGATCACGTCAATTCAGAACAACGATATCCCGGTCATCATGGCGATCACGTTCACCTTCTCGTTCCTGGTGGTCGTCTTCAACGTCTTCGCCGACGTGATGTACGGGGTGCTCGACCCGCGCATCCGCTACGACTGAGGGGGTCTTGATGGCAACCAGTACCGTCGCCGCCCAGGAGCTCGTTCGACTTCCCACCCTCACCGAGAGGGCGCTCCGCCGCCCGGCCCGCTCGCTGTGGTCCGACGCGTTTCGTCAGTTCCGGCGCCACCACCTGGCCATGGTCGGCGTGGTGGTCTTCGGGCTGCTGCTGGTGATGACGCTCATCGGCCCACTACTCTGGCGCGCCTCAGGCGAGAGCATCGATTACGCGGCTGGCCTGCTCGCACCGTCTCTGCAACACCCCTTCGGGACCGACGACCTCGGCCGCGACCTGTTCGCCAGGGCATTACTGGGCGGACGCGTGTCCATGGCCGTCGGCGTAGTAGCGGTCCTGATCGCGATTACGGTCGGCACGGGCGTGGGTGCGCTGGCCGGCTTCTTCGGTGGCCGAGTCGACAGCGTGCTCATGCGCCTTACCGATCTGTTCCTGGCGCTGCCGCAGTTGCCGTTGTTGCTCATGGTCACGTATCTGTTCCGTGATCCGTTGCGCAGAGTGTTCGGGCCGGAGGTAGGGATTTTCCTGCTCATCGTTGGCGTGATTGGCATTTTGAACTGGATGCCGTTAGCACGATTGGTTCGGGCCGGGTTTCTGTCTCTGAAGCAGAAGGAGTTCGTCGAGGCAGCTCGGTGTGTGGGCGCGTCGAACGCTCGGCTCATGGCAGCGCACATCCTGCCGAACACGCTCAGCGCCGTGATCGTGGCCGCGACCGTGGGCATCGGTCAGGCCATCATCACCGAGTCTGCGCTGTCGTTTCTGGGACTTGGATTCCCGCCCGACGTGCCAACCTGGGGACGGTTGCTGTACGACGCTCAGAATTTCCTCGATCTGGCACCCCACTGGGCCATCTTCCCAGGGATGATGATCTTTCTGACCGTCCTGTCGATCAACTACATTGGCGACGGCCTGCGCGACGCTCTGGATCCGCGTAAGACACAATAAGGCCGCGGCCGAATCGGACGGCAGCGCCCGGACGGGCGTAGAATGGCAGGATAAGCTCCCGCACGAGAGGAAGCAATGCCCACGAAGAAATTCTCTGCCGGTCGCTGGGCGGCCGGGGCCGGAATGATGCTGGCTCTCCTGATCGCCGTTCAGGCAGCGGTCGCACTGGCGGCCAGCCCTGAAACGCTCGCCGGGTCGCAGATCGTGGCCCAAGTAGCAACTCCAACGCCGTTCCGCTTCCTGACGCCAACCCCGCTCGTGCCCAGTAAGACGACGACCACCACGACCACCACCACGACGCCGCGGGCAGGCGGCTTCCCGATGGAACTGGCCGTGCCCGCCCTGGCCGGTGGACTGGCGGCGCTCGGTGGCGGGACTGTCCTCCTCCGACGTAAGAGAACCAGGTAGCTGGCGACGCCGGGCAGCCGGCGTCGGCTTGGTTCTGCTTGGCGTAGCCGGAGTTGCGACAGCCAGCTGGGCTTATTTCGACCTGTGGTCGACCACTCAGGCATGGATCGCCTCGCCGGAAGCTGACACGCTGGCCCGGCAGATCGTCGAACCAACGCCGATGCGGCTGCCAGAGAGTACGCCCGGCCCGGCCGGGGCCTCCCAGCCCATCGAGCCACTGCCTACGCGCGGAGTCGCATCGGCAGTGCTGCCGACACCCCAACCTCTCGCCACCCCAGGGGTCGTCGTAGCGGCTGAGGAGCTTTCGCTTGACGCCAGCGACTTCCGCTTTATGGACCCACCCGAGCCTGATGCGCACGCCCGACTGGCCGTAACCATAGTCAATCACGCCAGCGCGCCCACCGGCCGCGTCCTGCTCGGTGTGCCAGCCAGCTGGTTCGAAGACTACCGCATCGTGGGCACTGCGCCAGCCGTGTCGGACGATCGTACGGACGACGCGGGCCTGCGTACCTTCAGCTTTCCGCCGCTGCTTGCCGAAGCGTCGGCGACCTTTGAGCTGCACGTCACGGCCATCGGCGAAGGCACCCGGGCCCCAGCGGTAAAGGTGCTGCTGGAAGGTGGCGCTCTGGTCGCCGAGGACAAGCCCGCAACCCTCGCGCCGACGCCCCGGCCTGGACCGGTCATGTCCATCGACATTCCAAGCCTGAAGCTGCACAGCGGTGTAGTGCAGATCGCATGGGAGCCGCCGCCATTCGCCGTGGGCCAGCTCAACGGCTCAGCCAACATCACCCTTGGCAATACCGTGCTGGTCGGTCACCTGACTGGCGCGGCTGGCAACATCTTTGGCCACCTCGACCGGCTCAAGGCAGGCGACGAGATCACCACGACGTCGCGCGGCCTGCCCTACTCGTTCGTGGTGAGCCGAACGTTCGAAAGCACGAATACGGATTCCGCGCCACTCCTGCCCGACGACGACGCGCGTCTCACGCTCATGACCTGCGCTGGCGTGTGGAACCCGTTTACGCACGACTACTCGAAGCGTTTGTGGGTCATTGCCGAGCCGCCAGAGCAGGCCGCGGTGACCATCGCTGCCGCGGCAGCGACGGCGACCGCCGAAGCGACCGCCGCGGTAGCCGCCACCGCGACCGCGGTGGCCCTCGAGCCGACACTCACGCCGACACCGGTGTACGTGGGTGAGCCATCTCTGGCGGGCGGCATCGGCAATACCCGTGTCGACCTCGAACGAGTGCTCGGCCGTGCAAGCGGCGAGACCCCGGGAAAGCTCGTCGTCTTCCGTCAGCCCGGCCGCGAGCTCCACGTCGTGTTTACGCCCGATCCGCCGCGCGCCGCTCTGGTAGCCGAGATGTTCGCGTCGGGCAACCGCATGCGCTTCGACGCCGCCGTTCGAGAGGCGCGCAAGCTCCTGCCCACCGACAGCCTTCCCCGGGCCGCTGGCCCCGAGGGCAACAGCCAGTTCGTCGTCGAACGCTTCACCAGTCCCAGTCTGGCCCAGGCGCTCGGCAGCGCTGATTTCTCGGTTGTGTATACCCGCGATAAAACGGGCTCGATTACCAGCATCCTGGTGGGACTCGGCGACGACTTCGAGGCAGTGCTGCAACAATCCGTTCGCTAAAAGTTCCAAAAGACGACCTGCACGGGCACCATTCCTGGAGGTACAACTAGCTATCTAGCGATCACTCGTCCACGGACCCCGAATAATGAATTCGCATACCAGCCGCGAGCGGGTCTTCCGCGCTCTGCATGAGATCGCGGTCGCCGTCGGCGGGGTGCTCGAACCCGTCGAGCTCGCCCGGCTCGTGGCGGACCGCGCCTGCGAGCTCCTCGAGGTAGGCGCAGTCGGCGTGTACGTCCTCGACGACGCGATGCAGCTGCTGACGCCCGTGTACTCGTCCGATGCACAGATCGACCGCCCCGAGCCTTCCCTCCGCTGGGGCTCAGGGGCTGCCGGCCAGGCGGTGGCTTCAGGTCAGCCGGTGGCGGTGGCCGAGTACCGGGGGTGGCCACACGCTGGCGTCTGGATGCTCGCCAACGGCGTTCGCGCGGCGATGGCCGTGCCACTGCAGGTGGCGGACCGCCGCACTGGCGCGCTTGCGGCGCGAGCCTATCAGCCTCGCCAATGGACTGACACGGATATCCAGACACTGACGCTGCTAGCCGCCCAGATTGCGCCTGCGCTCGAGGCGGCGCGGCTGTACGAACGCACCCGAGCCGCGCAGCTGCAGGCGGAAGCGGCGATCAAACTGCGCGACGAGGTGCTGGCTGGAGTTTCGCACGATCTGGCCGCCCCGCTCGCACGCATTCGCCTGTATGCCGAGCTGATCCAGACCGAGTCACCTAAACTGGAGCCGCGCGCAGCCGCCGATCAGCTGCACGCCTGGAGCGAGCGTATTGTCGCGGCCACCGGCACGATGAAGGTCCTGATGCAAGAGCTCGTCGACGTCGCCCGCGTTCAGCTGGGGCAGGCGCTGATGCTCGACCTGCGACCCGTAGACCTGGTCAGCCTGGTGCGGCGGCTCGCGCACGAGCTCGAGGCAGTCGGCCAGCATGTCACCATTCGCTCGAGCCTCGAAGAGCTGGAGGGGTGGTGGGACGAACCGCGCCTGTCGCGCGTGCTGAGCAATCTTCTCGACAATGCGTTCAGCTACAGCCAAGACGGCTCGGCCGTCGAGGTCGTCATCGAGCAAGTGCGCGAAAGCGGCCTCGATGTGGCCCGTCTTCGCGTCCGTGACTACGGCCGCGGCATCCCAGCCGAAGATCTGCCGCGCGTGTTCGAGCGCTTTTACCGTGGCTCGAATGTTGGCGAGCAGACCGCGGGCAGCGGTCTAGGGCTGGCCGTTGCGCGGCAGATCGTGCAGCAACACGGCGGCAGCATCGACATCGACAGCACGCGTGGCAGCGGCACAATCGTCACCTTGCGGCTACCCGAGACCCAGCCAACCGACTCCCGTTCCAATGATCTCAACTGAGTCCCGCGACGGCATCTCCATCGTCCGACTGGACCGTTCCGCTGACCGCAACGCACTGGTCCCCGAGATGGCTGAGCGGCTGGTGGAGCATTTGCAGGCGGCTGGCAGTGTCGGTCAGCCAGTGGTGCTGACCGCAACCGGAGCGACGTTCTGCCCTGGCGCCGATATCCATTGGCTGGCTACTCGTAGTGACCCAGCGCTTGGCGTGGCCGAGCTGGTCGCGGTGCACCACCTGGCCATCGTGACGCTGCTGGAAATGCCGGTGCCCGTGATAGCCGCCATCAACGGCCTGGTAGCCGACGGGGGGCTCGGGCTGACCCTAGCGTCCGACTACCGCATCGCTGCCGAGCGGGCGACCTTCGCGGCGTCGTACTTCCGTCTGGCGCTGACGCCGGACGGCGGATCTTCTGCATTCCTGGAACGCATGATTGGCCCAGCGCGCACGCTCGAGCTGTTGCTCACCAATCGCTGCCTCAGTGCCCAGGAAGCGTGCGACTGGGGCATGGTCAACAAGGTGGTGCCAGACGCTGAGCTGGTCGATCGGGCGGTAGCCTTTGCGGCTGGCCTCGAACAGGTACCCGCCTATGCTCTGCTCCAAACGCGTCGGCTCGTGGACATGATCAACATTCGCAACCAGCTGCAGCTCGAAGCAGTGGCCACCCGCACCGCCGCCCGCGGGGCAGCGTTCCGCGCCGCGCTCAAAGCCTTTGTCGAAGCCCACCCTGCCTGAGATCCGTCTTGTGCCCCAGACGAGACCCTCAGGCACCCCGTTAGCAGGCGGGGCTCGTTATACACACCATCGTGCTGCTGGCTGCCATGGCTCTATCCCTGTCAATCGTGCTCGGGGCTCCGGGTCCCGGCCGTGTTTCCGCTCAGACCGCATCGCCGAAGTCACAATTGCCCGCGACCGCGCCCGGCCTCTCCCACAACGAAGGTGTCTTCCTGGTGACAGCCGCCGACGACGGGAGTCAGCTGGTGTACTTCATTGCCCAGAACGCGCGTCACAGCACACTGCCGGCCGACTTGCAGCTCGAACAACAGCTGAACTCGCTGTGGCCAGTCTGGCTAGCCAGCCGTGACGACGTGCTCGCGTTCCCCGAGGCAGCGCCGGTTGGCAGGGCCCGCAACGGCCTGCTGACCGGGCCCGTGGCGGCCGAACCCGCTTTGGACACCGAAGCGGCCGCCCCACCTGACGCGGTGACCTATACCGTCAAGGCCGGCGACTCAGCCATCCGCATCGCCCGCCGGTTCAGCGTCGACGTGGACGCGCTTCTGAACGCCAACGGCGTCGTCAACCCCAACCGCGTCTTTATTGGCCAGGTTCTGAGCATTCCTGAGGCGTGAAGCGCCTCCCTTAGAGCCCCAGCGATGTTCGGGTGAACAGCGCTTGAAACGGCACGCCCGCCGCGGCAAACGCAGCCGCGCCGCCCTCCTCGCGGTCGACCACGACCAGCGCGCCCAGCACCTCCGCGCCGGCTTCGCGGAGCACCTCGACGGCAGCCAGCGCAGCGCCGGCGGTCGTCACTACGTCCTCCACGAGCACCACGCGATCGCCGGCTTGAAACGAGCCTTCGATCCGTTTCAACGTGCCGTAGTCCTTGGGCTTTTCGACCCGCACGATCAACGACGGCACTCGCGTGTGCAGCGCGAGGGCCGTGACCAACGGCACAGCCCCAAGCACCGGGCCAGCCAGGCGCTGCACGCCGTCCGGCAGTCGCGCTGCCATCTCGGCGGCGATGCGCCGCAACAGCTCGGGCCGCGTCGTGAACAGATACTTATCGAGGTAGTAGTTGCTGCGAGCGCCCGAGCGCAGAAGGAAATCGCCCCGCAGCAGCGCCGCGGCGACCAGATCCCGCCCAAGCACCTCGTGGGTCTCGCTCATAGTCCTCCACGCGCCGAATGAGTCGCGCGATCTGCAGTCCGCGTAGCGGTCCCAGGGTATAGGCCCAGTACGGGGCCAGCCAGACCTCGCTGCCCAGACTCACCGCGTCCGCGCCGGCCCAGAAATATTCGCGACAGTCGTCGAACGTACGCACCCCAGCGCTGGCAATGATCGGCAATCGAATCCCAGCATCGCGCAGCTCGGCCACGATGCGCAAACCGATCGGCTTGATCGCCCGGCCCGAGAGCCCGCCGAACCGATTCTTCAGCAGCGGCCGTCCCGTCGCAGGATCGAGCCGCAAGCCCTTGACGGTGTTCATGACCACCAGACCAGCCACGCCGTGGCGTTCCGCCAGCCGAGCGTGGGCCAGATAGTCGTAGTCGGGTGAAAGCTTCAGAAGGACTGGGTGCCGGCTGCGGGGCACCGCTCGAGCTAGCACGTCCTCGAGAATCGTCTCGAACGGAAAGTTCACGTTGTGGCACGAGACGTTGAACTCGACGGCAGCTAGCGCGCCGGGTCCGGCGTTGGCGTTGACCACATCCACTAGTCGGCAGAACTCCTCCGCCGAAAAACCGCCCAGCGAGACGATCCGATTGAGGTTGGTCGTCCTGGGGAAATACTCCTGGAAGTACGCCTCGACGCCGACGTTGCACCAGCCGAAGGCATTCAGCCAGCCAGCATCAACCCGTCGCAGCGCCTGCTCGTAGCGCCGCATCAGACCTGGCAGCTCGTGCAGCTGCCAATCTTCGCGCAGAGAGAAGTGGCCTTCGCGCGGCTCGAGCGTCAGCGTGCGGGTGGTCACCGCACCGAAACGCTCGAGGCGCACCCACTGCGCAATCGGGCTGAGCCCGTACAGCGCAACCCGCCCCCGGGGCGCGCCGTACCCCAGCAGACTGGACGACGTCACCACCCGATTGCGCAGGCGCACGCCGTTCAGGTCAATCATGTGGCGCGGACCAGTATGCCACGCAACGCCTGATTACGTTGCGGCAACGATCCCCAATCGAGTATTGTTGACTTTCTCGCATGACTATGTCTAGTACAACTGAAAAGATCGACGGCCAGCGTCTGGCGCTACACCTGCGCGTGCTTGGTGGCGACTTCGGCGCGGCGCACGTCTGGTTCGATCAGCACGTCCTCGATCAGTATCGCGCTCGTTCGGGCTGGCGCGTCATGCGCACCAATACGGTCGGTCGGGTCAAGTCGCCCGAGGGCTGGTCGCTCGACTTCGGCATCGCCGAGGGTGACGCACTCGTCCACACTACCGTTGCCGAGGTCAGTCAGCGCCTGCCGGCTGGTGAGCGCCAGCACTGGGTCGAGCACCTGGTCACGCCCGTGGTAAGCCGCGCATTCGTGAGCATGCGGCTAGCGCCGGGCAGTTGTTTCGACGATGGCGACCTGCGAGAGTGGCCATCCGCGGCTACAACACAGGGGTAAGTCAGAGGAGGTTTTCTCGAATATGTCTGGTGAACAGGGTTACGCAAATCCAGCCGCGTTGGTTTCCACCCAGTGGGTAGCCGATCATCTCAACGATCCCAGCGTGCGACTGATTGAAGTCGACGTTGACACGGCGGCCTACGGCGGCGGCCACATCGACGGCGCCGTTGGCGTCAACTGGACGACCCAGCTCGGCGATCCGGTACGGCGCGACATTCCGACCAGGGATGCCTGGGCCAAGCTGCTCGGCGATGCGGGCGTCGCGCCTGACACGCGCATCATTTTCTATGGCGACAACAACAACTGGTTTGCCGCTTTCGCCTACTGGATCAGCAGGATCTATGGGCACCAGAGCGCGGCACTGATGAACGGTGGACGCAAGAAGTGGGATCTGGAGAAGCGCCCGCTAACCACCGAGGTGCCGAGCCACGCCCGCACGAGCTACCCCGCCGTCGAGCCGGATGTCAAGTACCGTGCCTTCCTGAAGGACGTGCTCGATCCCAAATCCGGCACGGCCCTGGTCGACGTCCGCTCGCCAGCAGAGTTCAACGGCGACGTCATCGCCCCCCCAGGCATGAGCGAGACAGCCCAGCGTGCCGGCCACGTACCTGGCGCCGCAAATATCCCGTGGGCTCAGGCAGCCAACGAAGACGGAACGTTCAAGTCGCCTGAAGAGCTGAGGCAGTTGTTCGCCAGCAAAGGCGTTACCGCGGACAAAGACGTGATTGCGTACTGCCGCATTGGCGAGCGTTCGTCGTTTTCGTGGTTCGTGCTCAAAGAGTTACTCGGCTTTGGAAACGCCAGGAACTACGACGGCTCGTGGACCGAGTACGGGTCGGTAATTGGCGTGCCGATCGAAAACCCAGCCCGAGAGCTCGCCAGCGTCTGAACCCGTCGACCAGCGGGCAGCAGAGCGCAGCCTTTTCGGCGTGCCCCACCCGGCACGACCTATGCTGAGGGATACCCAGTTACCTCAGCCAACGGAGGTCCGTGGCGGACTATGAGCATCCCTGATCCCAACCTCGAACGGTCCGGGGCACACCCCGAAAACGTACAGGACATCATCCCCCCAACCGAGCGTAGCCAGGACATAGCGATTACCCAGGCCATGCACGGGCTGAGCTCCGATGCCTCGCGTCCTCTGACGGAGGACGAGCGAAAAGCTGCCGATCGCGATGCTCCGGTCGGCGAGCGGGTGTATGCGCCGGCTTCAGAACGGGTGCCGGTCGAGCCGATGCCTGGCCATCGCGAGTTTACCGAGCACACCGACACCCACACGCGCGAGCGCGAGGCGGCTGGGACGGGCTCTGGTCAGCCAGCGACTGGCGGCGGCGAGCCATCCTTTACTCGGGTGACGCGACCCAGCGCTACTCAGCCTGGCGACGCGTTTACGCCTGCCGCGTACGGCTCGACACCCCAGAAGCCGTTCGGCACGCCCGAGGATTCGGCGTGGAACGGCGGCGGCATGTCCGGCGGCCCGCCATTTGGGCTGCTGGGCTTGATGGTGCTGGGTATTGCCGCTGGGGTGGGCGGCTGGCTGTACGTGCGCTGGCAGCGGGAGCGCAACAAGCCCATCAATCGAATTCGTCGCCAGGCGAAGCAAGCTGCCGGCGAGATCCGCGATCGCGTCCCCAGCAGTCCTGAAGAGGCCATCAAGCCGGCGGCGGGACTGACGACAGCGTTGCTTTCGATCCTGATCCTCCTCTGGCAGCAGGCTCGAGCGGGTTCGCTAGAGTCCGCTCAGACCGTTGTCGAGCACGGCAAGAAGGCAGCCAAACGTGGTGACGACGCGATCACCCGGGCCGCCGAAGCCGTCTCAGAGCTCGACTGGCAGAAGCGGCTGACAACCCTGAAGAGACGCTGGAACCCCGGCCGCCTGGAGCTGGAAAAGATCTCGATCAGCCGCCACTAATCCAGAGGAAGCTGGCCACAGCGAGCGGGAGCGTTTACCAGCCGCGAGCGATCCATTCGTCCAGTTGGGGGCGTTCGTTGCCGATGGTGGTGTCCACGCCGTGGCCTGGGTAGACGACGGTTGTGTCTGGCAGATTGAAGAGCCGTTCGCGGATGCTCGAGATGATGCGCTCGAACCGGACCGGGTCCCGCTGCGTGTTGCCCGGACCGCCGGGAAAGAGTGTGTCACCGGTGAACAGGTACGTTGCAGATCCAGACGCCAGGAAGAAACAGGTCGACCCGGGCGTATGACCCGGCGTATGGATGGCCTGGAACGTGTGCGGTCCGACCGAGAAGCTCTGCTGGTCCACGATCAGCAGGTCGGGTTCGATGCTCAGCTGGGCCGCATCGTCGATGCCGATACCCACCTCCGTCTTGACCAGCTCCTTGAGCTTGCCGACGTTGGCGTGGTGATCCTGGTGCCCGTGGGTAATGAGGATGGCCTTCACCTTGAGCCCACTCACGGACTCGGCGATCTGTTCCGGCTCGAATCCGCCGTCGAGAACGTACGCTTCGCCCGAAGCAGCATCCGAAACGATGAAAATGTTGTTCTGGTAAGGTCCGATGTTCCGCAAGCAGCGGATGACCAGTCCATCCGCCGTTTGCACCAGCGGCTCGACTGAAACTGTCAAAGAGGTGACTCCTCAGTAATGTGGGCGCCTACGCGACCCAGTTTGCCGACCATGTCTTCATAGCCGCGCGCTACGTGCTCGGTGCCCACGATGCGGCTTTCACCGGTGGCAGCCAGCGCGGCCAGGACCAGTGTTGCGCCCGCCCGCAAATCGGAAATCTCGACCTGGCTGCCGTGTAACTGGCTCGGTCCATAGAACACGGCAGTGTGCGGGTCGAAGACGTGAATACTGGCGCCCATCTGTTGCAAGGCGAGCGCGTAGTCGAATCGGTCCTCGTACAGATTCTCTTTGATGGTACTGACGCCGTCAGCGACGACCAACGCCAGCGAGAAAGGAGCTTGCAGATCAGTCGGAAAGCCCGGGTAAATCGCCGTACTCACCCGGTGTTCGCGGAACGGCGGCCGGCCTGCCACGCGGATCCCGCCCGGCTCAGATGCCACCTCAATCCCGGCCTTGCGGCAGGCATCGATAAAGGCGCCCAGATGTTGACCGCGCGCGCCTTCCAGAAACAGCTCGCCACCGGTCGCCGCGGCAGCAATGGCGAATGAGCCAGCCTCGATCCGGTCGGGGATCACCTCGATGCACGCGCCGTGCAGCGAGCCCCGAGGCACGCCGTCGACCACGATCGTATGGACGTCCTGGGCGTCACGCTTGGCCGAACCGCCCATCGCATTCAGGAAATCCATCAGGTTGTCGACCTCTGGCTCGGCTGCCGCGTTGCGGATCGTGGTGCGGCCACTGGCGAGCACGGCCGACATGAGCAGGTTTTCGGTGCCTGTCACGCTGGCCTCGGCCAGGCGCACATCGGCGCCGCGCAGGCCGCCAGGCACCCGGGCGTAGTAGTAGCCCCACTTGTAGTCGATCTCGGCGCCAAGCGCTCGCAGAGCTTCGACGTGGATGTTGACCGGCCGCCGGCCAATGCGATCGCCGCCGGGATTGGGGATCACGACCTTGCCGAGCCGTCCCAGCATCGGCCCCAGCATCACAAACGACGCCCGAAGCCGTTTGGCCGCTTCGAGAGGAATGAAGTCCCAATCCAACTGGCGGGCATGAATGCGCAACTCGTGCTCGCCGACCCAGCCCGCCTCCGCGCCGAGATCGCACAGCACTTCGAGGATCGTCTCGACGTCCGCGATTCTCGGCGCGTTCGTGATCGTGCAAGGCTCGTCACACAGCACGGCTGCCGCCATGAGCTTCAAAACGGCGTTCTTGGCGCCCGAAATCGGCACCGTCCCACGCAAGGGGATGCCACCCTCGACAGCAAAAGAGGTCGACTGGGCCGGCGCGGCCTCGTCACCATCGCCGCCAGTCTCTGCCTGGGCCATACTAGTCGGATTGTATGGCTCGCCCCGCGAGCCCCGGAGTGAGTGATGCACGAACAATCCAGAACTGAAACGGCGACACTGGGCGGGGGCTGCTTCTGGTGTCTCGAAGCCGTCTACAACGAGTTGCGCGGTGTAGAGCGGGTTATCTCAGGCTATGCCGGCAGCAGCGTCCCGTTTCCAACCTACGAGCAGGTATGTTCCGGCCGCGCGGGCCACGCCGAGGTCGTCCAAGTCCTCGCCCAGACGGTGATGGACGAAACGAACGCCTCCGGCATCTGGCGCTCGCCGCTCGTCACGCAGCTGGAGCTGCTCGACCGCTTTTATCCAGCCGAGGGGTACCACCAGAACTACTTCGAGCGCAACCAGTTTCAGCCATACTGCCAGATGGTGATCGCTCCGAAGGTGGCCAAAGTACGCCAGCGCTACCTGGCCCGCCTCAAACGCACGGCGCAAGCGAATTCGTGAAAGTGCACGTGTAGCCATGTCCGAAGCACCCCAGTCGAACCGCCCCACTCCCCGCACCACGGCCGCCGTAGAGGCCGAGCTGCGGCGTCAGATTCGAGCCGATATGACCCAGGCCCGTGCAGACGCCGACGGCGAGCTGGACGATGAGAGTCTGGCGTCGATCATCGCCCACGCCATCGGCATAGCTCTTGGTTGGCACCTGGAGTCGCCAGAGCACACACGCAATGCGACCGCCAGCAGTCGGAGCTGGCGTCCGGCCGGCGGACCGCGGGGCGCGCGGCCGCAGCCTGACGCCGAAGAGGGCCCGTTCGAAGATCGGGGCCCGCGCCAGTTCGACGATCGCCGCCGCGGACCAACACCACCTCCTCAGCGCCGCCCATTCCAGGAACGCGGGCCGTTCCAGGAGCGCCCACCCTATCCCAACCGCCCGCCCTTCCAGGACCGCCCGCCGCGCGACTTCGACGATCGGGGCGCACCCCCGCGGCGCGACCGGCGAGAAGATGACCGCGACTTCCCACCGCGGCGGGGCCCACAGGGCCGTCCGTCAGGGTTTGGCCCCCGCGGCGGCGGACGCCCACCCAACCGGGGCGGTGGCGGATTCGGCCCGCGCCGCCCGCCGCCACCTCGAGGCCGCTAGACCGAGACCGGCGGTGTGCCCTCAGCACGGGTGGACGGGGGGATGCTGCGTAGGGGCCGCCGCCAGCCACGCGACGTACTCATGGGCTGGGGCCGGAAAACAGAGCCGAACCCGCCGGGCGAGGGGCTGGCGCTGTCGGGTCGCCCGAACCCCCGAACGTGGCGCGCGCGTAGTTGATGACGCTCCAGCGTTGCTCTTCGGTCAGGAGGTCCTTCCAGGCCGGCATGGCTGTGTTCGGGAAGCCATAGCTAACCCAGTAGAAGAGCTCCCCGTCGGTGTGAACACCGGGCGCCGTGTGGACGCGCAGATCTGCTGGCCGCGGCACGAGCCGCAGACCCAGTGACCCATCGCCTCGGCCTGTCTCGCCATGACACGTTTCGCAGCTGGCAGTGTAGATGTCTCTGCCGGCGGCCAACGAGCGTTCGTCAGGCGGCACCGGGTCACGGATATTCACGACGTCCAGGGGCACGCCGTTGCGCTGCTCGCCGAAATAGATGTAGCCCCCACAGGCAACGATGACGAGCCCCGCGCCGATGCCGGCCAGGTCGACACGCATTGACCGACGTCGCCGAGGTTTGCGGACCGCTCTGAGTACGGCCAGTGCTGTGACGACGGCGCCCGCCGCCGCCAGGGCATACGCGACGCTTACCAGCGGCGACGGCAACAACGGATACGCGCTGCTAACGGTCGCGACCGGTGGCTGCGCACCGGCCAAACCTGCAACCACGAAGCGAAGAGCGGTGCGCGCGTCGGCCTGACCCGTGCGGCGGACCAGCATCTCTGCCTGCCAGGTGCCAGCCTGGGACAGGAGCGCCGAAGGCGTTTCCCAGGTATCTGGCACACTGGCCGACTGGGGCAGCACGACAGGCTGGCTTCCGAGCTCGGCGTCCAGATAGGTGAACGTCAGCTGCACCCTCTCGACTCGAGCGGGGTCGGTCCCATGTAGCTGGACAGCCAGTCGATTCACACCCAGGATCGCCGGCGTGACGGAGATACGTGCCGACAGGCCGCCAGCGTCGACCTGGCGGTCGACGGACCCTGGCTGGAGCTCTCCTTCGGCAAGACGGGCGAGCTCCTCGCGTGCTGGAGACAGCCCGGTCAGCACCGCCGTGACTAGCAACACCAGGACAGCCAGGCCAAGCTCGCCGCCCGCCGCCAGGCCAAAGCGCCGCACCAGCACCGATGAGGCAGCGACCGAGCGCTGGCCGGCCGCCCTGGCAAACCCCGGCTGTGCCACCAGCAAGTTGAATGCCGCCAGCACCAGGATGAGCGACAGCAGGCCGATCTTGGCGGTCACACTCAGGCCGTATGTCGTCTGGACGAGGCCTTCCCAGGAACCGACTTCGAGCCAGGCCTGAAACGTGCCGGTCAGGATGATCACCCCAAGCGCCAGGAGTGCGAGGTGCGAGAATCGCCCAACTGCCGCGGCCCGCACCTGGTCACCGTCGCCGCCGCTGGCCTTCACCACAACCGGCAGCACGTAGACCAGGCTGGCCAATCCCCCGAGCCACGCGGCCACGCCGACGAAGTGCAGCCAATCGACCGCGACGCCAAGGTACGCGCCTGACAGCAGCGCCGCGGCGTGGCTGTTCAGACTGCTCGTGAGCAGGGCGAGAGCCGTCGCCACAAGGGCCGCCTGGCCCGTCCAATCCCTGACTCCGCGCCAGGTCACCAGACCCAGGGCGACCAGTACGAGCGCCAGGCGCGTCCACCACAGAGCTGCGAAACGCCCGCGAGTCAACAGGTCCAGCAGCGGCTGCCCGAACACACCCCAGAGTGGGACGTCGGCGGCAGACGCCGCCTGAGCGATGGCCAGGTACAGCGTGCCTGCGAGGAGCGCCACGCCGCCGGCCATTGCCAACGTTCGGCTACGCCTCGCGGCCAGCGGCAACGCGGCCGGGTTGCTCCTGCCAGACAGCGTGCGAAACACCACCCGCCAGCTGAGCAACGTGCCGAGCAGCAGGCTTGCGGCCAGAGAGAACCACCAGCGGCTGACGGCCGTTTCAGCAGCGAAACGCGCCTGGGACGCAGCCCCAGCCTCAGCCGTTCCGACGCCCTCGGCTGGCATCGGACCGATGATCAGCGGATAAGCCCCGTTGACGGTGTGGCCGTCGACGGCCGAGAGCGTGCGCCAGGAGACGGTATACACCCCGTTCGGCACTTGCTCGGGTAGGGCAACAGCGAGTTGGCGCGGGTCGCTCGTGGCGACGTGGCTGTCCCCACGATCCACTGGCTCGCGTTGGGCGTTCAGGAGCTGGACTCGACTGAAGCCGCCGTCGACGGCCTCACTGAAAAACAGCTGCAACTGGCGCGGGGCCTGGTCGAGCTGCGACCCGGGCGCGGGGTCCGCCCGCTCCAGGTTGGCATGCGCCCACGCCCGCGCCGGCGCCACCAATGCACCGATCAGAACGAGCGCCGCCAGCCCAATACGTATTCGCCTGCCACCCAGCCCACCTCCGCCGGTATACGCTTCGCGCACTGCCCTTTTCGGTCGAGCTTCTGAAGACGTACTGATCCTCAGCTGGCGGTCGCAACGTCGGCGAAGCGGTAGCCTACGCCGCGCTCGGTGAGGATGTAGTGCGGGTTGGCAGGATCGTCTTCGAGCTTCTGGCGCAGATAATTGATATACAGCCGCACGTAGTGCGCCGCGTCGCGGTACTCTGGGCCCCAGACGCGACTCAGCAACGTTTCGTGCGTCATGACCAGGCCCGGGTTCGAAGCCAGGTGGTACAGCAGGCGGAACTCGGTTGGTCGAAGCTGGACCTTGTCGCCGTCCTTCCACACCTCATGTCGATCGAAATCGATGGCGAGTCGATCGTCCACCTGCAGCATGCGTGAGGTTGGCGCCTGCGGCGGAGCGTCGGCCCGCCGCAAGACGGCTTTGATCCGAGACACCAGGACGCCAGGGCTGAATGGTTTGCCGATGTAGTCGTCCGCCCCAAGCTCCAGCCCGTGGATGACGTCGCGCTCGTCGGCCTTCACCGTAAGCAACACGACCGGTACTGGCGAAAACCTCCTCAATTCCCGCAAGGCTTCGAAGCCATCCATCTCCGGCATCATGACGTCCATGACCACCAGATCCGGGAGTCGCCGCCGTACCTCCTCTAGCGCCGCCTGGCCATCGGTGGCTTCGAAAACCTGGTAGCCCTCCAGCTCCAGGTTCATGCGCACGCTATCAAGAATCCTGGGCTCGTCGTCCACGATAAGGATGGTGTGCTTGCGGGCTGAAGGTCTGGGCTGCACGTCCGGCGTGGTCTTCAGGGTAGTCCACCACTTGCCGAGCCGATCGGCAGGACCATGCTGAAGACGCTGCCGCGCCCCACGCCCGGACTTTCCGCCCAGATCCGGCCTCCATGGCCCTCGACGATGCTGCGGGTGATGTACAGGCCCAGCCCCACTCCCGCGGTGGCCCTCGACAGACGTGTGTCGGAGCGGTGGAAGCGTTCGAAGATACGCTCCTCCTCGCCGGGCGCGATACCGCTGCCGCGATCGATGACCCGAATGATCACCCCGTCTGAAGGCACCACCTCGCCAACAACCAGCACCTCACCCCCGTTCGGGCTGTACTTGATCGCGTTCTGGGCCAGGTTGAACAACGCCCGCCGCAACTGGTCGGCGTCGCCGCGGATGATCGGGAAGTCGCGCGGAAAACTTGACCCCAGGCTGTGTTGGGGAGCGCGTGGCGCGAGTTGATCAATGACCTCGGCCACCAACTGGGGCAGGTCGACGCTACCGACTCGCATGGCTACTCGGCCGGCCTGGATCCGGCTCAGGTCCAGAAGATCGGTTATCAGCCGATGCAGCCGGTCGCATTCGTCTTCGATGTTGCGCGAGACGCGCTGGATCGTCTCGGGCGGCCAGAGAGCATCTTCGCGGGCCAGCGTAGCCGCGTAACTCTTGATGATCGCCACCGGCGTCTGCAGCTCGTGCGAGACGATCGAAACGAACGTGCTCTGCATATCCTCCAGGCGCGTTTTTTCAGCCAGCATGTCGGCGGTGGCGCGGGCCTGCTGGAGCGCCCCGGCCGCCTGGCGGGCGAACACGTCGAGCACGTGCAGGTCGCGATCCGAGAAAACCCCCGCATCGGTTTGGCGGAACACGTAAATGACGCCGAGCAGCTGGTCGTGCTGCTGCATCGGCAGGGCCAGGACGTGGTAGCGCCGCGCCCAATCACCGAACCCACTCGGCAGGTACAGGACGCTCACCTGCTCGCCAAGCTGCCCCAGCACGTTCAGAATGGAGCGGTCGAGGCGAGGATGCAGGTTGGCCAGGGCCCCGGCCGGCAACCCGTAGCTCGCCCGTGGCACGAGGTGCTCGTCCTCGACCAGCGCTATCACGCCTGCCGCCCCCTGCAGGATCTCGACAGCCGAGACTACGATGAGCTGCAATACGGGCGACGGGTCGGCCACCGTTGCAGCGATCTCGGCTGATCGCGAAGAGTGCATCGGCTGTGATGCTATCCTTCGCCGTCACTGCCTAGAGGGGCGGCCGAAAAGTCTTCTGTCACGGAGTCGCCCCTCTAGGCAGTCTATCCAACGGAGTTCGGCCGCTATACGCTTCCGCCAGCGCACTTTTCGGCCGAACTCCTATGTGGCGCAATTACGTCATCAGCGTGCTGATCGGGCTGCTCCTGGTGTCGACGGGCGGCAGCGTTCTGTTGACACGGCAGGTGCTGACCACACAGGCAGATGCCGATCGGCTCCGGCAGCGACTCGCCGCTTCTGAGAGCGCTCAGGCTAGCCTGCAGCAACAGCTCGATCGACTGGGTGTTGCTCCGACCCCAGGCGCCCGTCCGACGCCTGCCACGCCAGCAGCCCCGGTCCCGACGGTCGCCGTCGCTGGCGGCCCAGATCGAGCGCTGCTGCAGCGCATCGAAGATGACGTCTCTGGCTTGCGTGGGCTCCAGCCCAGGACCCAGGTGCCCCTGCGCTTTCTGGACCAGGCGGCCCTGCAGCGCTACTTCGTCGATAGATTCAACCAGGACTACTTACCCAGCGAACGCGAATCGGATCAGAAGCTGCTCGAAACACTAGGTCTGGTAAGCAAAGGCGAGAGCGTCAGCCAGCTTCTGCTCGACGTCCTTCAGGAACAGGTCATCGGCGTCTACAACCAGGACGACAAGATCATGTACCTGGTCACGAGCGACCCGCCTCAGCTTGGAGCCCAGGAAAAAGCGACTTTCGCTCATGAATACACCCACGCTCTGCAGGATCAGCATTTCGACCTGACCACACTGGCACCGAAGCATCCTGAAAACGACGATCGTTCCCTGGCCATCCAGGCGCTGGTCGAGGGCGACGCAACCCTGATGCAGCGCCTCTGGGGGCAGCAAAGGCTCAGCCAGGACGAGATCACGCAGCTCGGACAGGGTGGCACCGATTCCAAGCTGTTGTCGGCGCCGCTGTTTTTGAGAGACCAACTGCTCTTCCCGTACAGCGACGGGTTCAACTTCATCCGCCAGATCTATCAGGCAGGCGGGGGCTACGCCGGCGTCGACGACGTCTTCCGAAACCCGCCTGATTCGACCTCGCAGATCCTGCACATCGAGAAATACCGGGCTCACGTGAAGCCGATCGACGTGAGCCTGCCCGACCTGTCCCAGGGCAGCCTTGGGGAAGGTTGGCGTCAGATCAACTCCAACGTCCTCGGCGAGCTGGACATCCGATTGCTGTTGAGCCAGCTCACAGACCCCACGCACGGTGTGCGCGGCTCAGCCGGCTGGGCAGGCGATCGATGGGAGCTGCTCGAAAAGGACGGCCATCAGGCGCTGGTCATCAGCACCGTCTGGGACACCCAGAACGATGCCCGCAACTTTTTCCAGACCTTCGCTCTGGCAATGAACAACCGCTTCCCGGCCGCACAAGAGGAGGCAGCCTCAGCCACCCGCCAGGCCCTCACCGCGGCAACCAGCGCCACCGAAATCCGCCGCAACGGCCAGTCAGTGGTAGCCATCCTCTCCTATGACCGCCCCACCGCCGAAGCCATCGCTAGTGTCCTCGGCATCTAAGACTGATGGACGGATTTCAAAGGGTGAGCTCGAGCCCGTCATAAGCCACTTCAACATCCGGGCCAATGCGCTGGTTGGTGGCTTCTTGCTCCAGGGTGTGGCCCACGTGGGTGAGATAGGCGTGGCGGGGCTTGAGATCGGCGATCAGCTCTAGCGCCTGGGGCACGCTCATGTGCGTCGGGTGTGGCTCCCAGCGCAGGGCGTCCACGACGAGCACGTCCAGATCCTGCAAGAGCGCGCGCGACGAAGACGGAACGCCGCTCGTATCGGTCAGATAGGCGAAGTTGCCGATGCGATAGCCGGTGGCGCGGATCGAGCCGTGCCGCATTGGAATGGGCTGAATGCAAGTCCTACCAACGTAGAACGGACTTCTATCGACGGCGGTGAACTCGATGTGCGGGATCAGCCCGATCCACGGCGTCCCAGTGAAGGCATAGCCGAATCGCTCGTGCAGCGAGGCTCCAGTCTCTGCATGACCGAAACACGGCAGGATCCCGCCTGACGACGCGTTGAAATTCTTGAGGTCGTCGAGGCCAGCCGTATGGTCGGAGTGAAGATGCGTATACAGGACAGCGTCGACGTGGGTGACGCCCCGCCACAAGGCCTGTAGGCGAAGCTCAGGCCCAGAGTCGACGAGCAGGCGTACGCCGTCGTCACTCTCCACGTACACCGACGCGCGCGTTCGCATGTTGCGCGGGTCGGTACTGATGCAGGTCGGACATCGGCAACCAAGAACTGGTACGCCATACGAGGTGGACGTGCCGAGGAACCGAACCAGCATCAGGGTGACAATAACGTGAAGACGTGTGGATCGAGCAATCCCATCATGAAGCCAGCGATGATCTGGCCCCGCAGGCGGCGGATGCGCAGCAGCCACCTGGCCACGGCGAACCCAACCAGGCCGGTCAGGACCATCGACAGCGGCGCCCAGCTCAAGCGCACCGCAACTGACGACGGTGATCCGACGATCAGGTCGTAGGCGCCGGCGATTGGCAGAGCCGCCAGCGACACCGCGACCGCCGCCACGAGCGTAAGCCGAACCGAGAAGGCCATGATCAGACGGATCGTCAACTGCGCGGCTGAGAGCACCGCGAAGTTCCAGGCGATGAGCACGGCAAACCAACCCGGCTGCAGAAAGGTGGCCAACGTCACTCGAGGAGCGCGTAGACCTTATTGAGCAGCTGGATGGGGCTGAACGGCTTGATGAAGTAGTCGTCCGCGCCGACGTCGCGTCCCCGGGCGCGGTCGGCATCCGCGCCGCGGGCAGACAGGATGATCACCTTGATGCTGGACGTTTCGGGCTCGCTCTTCAGGTACCGGCACACCTCGAACCCGTCCAGCTTGGGCATATTCACGTCGAGCAGCACCAGATCGGGGTGTTGTTGGCGCGCCACATCTAGCGCCTCCTCGCCATCACCTGCTTGCAAAAGGTCGAAGTGCCGGGTGCCCAGCGTTGCCTTGATCAAACGTCGCAGCGCTGCGTCGTCGTCGACAAGCAGCACCAGCCGCTTGGGCTTGTCCACGCGATCAAGCGCTCCGTCGTTCGGGCCCGGGCACGTGGGGTGGCTCGGTTGATGGCAGCGCGGCGCTCCAGAGACCCACCTGGTTCCGACCGTTGCGTTTGGCCTGGTAGAGCGCCTGGTCGGCGCAGCTTACCAGCAGCTCGGCTGCCACGACGTCTGGGCTGAGGGACGCCCCGCCTATGCTGAGCGTGACCGGCGTCGGGTTGGACGTCATGCCACCCTGTAGTGGCCGCAGCTCTTCTATCGCACGACGCAGCTTTTCGGCCACGATGGCGACTTCGGTCAGTCCGTCGCCAGGCAGAATTGCGCCGAATTCTTCGCCACCGAGCCGCCCGACCACGTCCGTACGTCTCAGCCGCTTGCGCAGCGTTTCCGCAACCTGACGCAGGACCGCGTCCCCCATCGGGTGGCCATGACGGTCATTGACCAGCTTGAAGTGGTCGATGTCCATGATGATGAGCCCAACCGGATAGTCCATGCGGCGCGCCCGCTGCACCTCGAGGTCGAGCAGGTCATGGAAGTGTCGGTAGTTGCTCAGGCCGGTTAGCGCGTCGGTCGTCGCCAGGCGTTGTGTTTCCTGGTACAGGTGCGCGTTCTGCAAGGCGACTGCCACGGCCGCGGCCAACAGCTCGACCACTTTCACGTCCTCTTCGCGGAGGGCTTCGCCGAGCCTCAGCTCGAGTGCGCCCAGCGCGCGGCCGCCGGCGCGCAGCGGGACCACGAGCTGCAACACGCCAGGCGCGATCATGCGTCCGATCGTGTGCAGCTCGCGCATTGATTCCACGATCGTGCTGTCCTCCGCGGCCACCGAACCCTCGGCCGCCGGAAGCAGCCCCGAGTCGAAGGTGCGCCCGGCCCGCATTCTGGGCAGCCTGTCCACAGGAATGACCGTATGCGGTCCTTCGGCCGTCCCCGCCACGTCCAGACTCATCAGGTAAACGACCGCCGTATGGAAGGTCAGCAGCTCACTCAAAGAGCCGAGCATGCCCGCCAGCACTTCGTCGGGGTCGAGGGCGGCGGCGATCCGCGTGTTCACCGCGTGCAAGACCGTCAGCTGATGCATCTGCCGCCGCAGCTCACCGTACGTGCGGTTGAGGTCAGACGCATACGTCTCGAGTTGCGCAGACGGCTCTGGGCTCATTCCATGCCCAGACCCGGCCGCACAACGTGGTTCACCGCCATTGCGTGCTGTGGGCGGCTGGTCACTCGGCTATGAACCCAGGCCACCAGTGGCAGCGCCAGAGGCGGCAACGCGTACGCGAGCACCAGCTCCGTCGGCATATTGGTGCTCCAGTAGTGATGCACGTAAAAAATGGGCAGCGACGTCAGCGTGTAACCCACGACCACCTTGGTAAGCATGCGCTGCCAGCCAAGCAACGTTACGAGCGCCAGCGGCCAGAACCAGTACCACTCCAGCACCCACGTCAATACCAGCAAGATCAGCACCACGAACGCTCGGGCCGACGCCTCGAGGATGGGTTCGACAACCGAACGGTCGAGCTCGCCGGCGATGCGCCACAGTCGCACGAGCTCCCAACCCAGATAGGCGAGGAAGACCCCGCGAGACACGGCTTTGATCCAGAAGCGGGCCTGTTCGTGGGCGATCTCCGGATCCAGGCCGCCTGGATCGAGGACGCGATCGGAGATGACCATCGCCAGGAGATCGGGCGCCCAGTTCGTGTACATCCACGTCTTGCCGCGGGCGGCAACCAGCAGCGGTTCGAACGCTCGCGGAAAGTCGAACCAGGGGATGTACAGCAGCGCGGTCACGACCGCGATCAGCGCACCGGCACCCCCGATCCAGCGAAGCCGGGCCGGCCAGTCCGGGAGGCGCCGCGCCCAGGGAACGATAAAGAACAGGCCCACGATACTGGTCGTGTACTTGATCAAGGCGCTGAGCCCAATGAAGCACGTGCCCAGCAGCCAGCCGACATTCGTGGGCGTTTGAGCCCGCGCCACCAGCGGCACGATTCCCAGCAGCACCAGGGTGACCATGAGCGCATCGTTGTGGGCGTTGCCGGCGGCGTCGAAGAGCATCAGCGGGTTCCAGGCAAACAGGACGAAAGCCGCCAGCCGCGCCCGCGGTCTGGCCCGCATGAGCCGACCGAGCAGCCACCAGACGAGGACCAGATTGACGAGCTGCACGCCGTTCATCAGCAGCTTGTACGCGAAGACCTGGTTCATCAAGCCGACCTGCAGCAGCGTGCCGTCAGGTTGGGACTGAACCAGTCCGTCGAAAGGCGTCGCCAGACGCGCCATCAGCCAGCCGATACCCGTCCATAACGGGCCGTAGACGCTCGGCTGATCCCACCAGATGGGGTGAATCCAGTTAGGGTCGACCAGGGGATTGTTCGGGAAGTAATTCGGGGGAAAGATGTACGGATTGAGGTCGTAAACAGCAGAGATGTGCCCGTACATCACGTACGAAAAGATGTCGGTGGTGTACAGCCCGGGCATGAGAAACAAGGTCGCCTGATACACGACTTCGAAGAGTACGACCACAACTAGCGCGCCCCGCACCGCCGAAACGCCAAGGTCGATGAGCAGGATCGCGCCCAGGTAGCCAACACCGGTGACGACGAAAGCCATGACCAGTGAGTTGACGATGACGGCGCGACTGACCGGTCCCTGGAAGTCGGGAAGCTCCAATCCCGGCGCCAGCGCGTTCCCCAGCAAGAGCAGGCCTTGCAGCTTTTCCCAGACGATCGGTTGGGTCTCGAGATACGTGTAGGTGAAGGCGTTGCCGTGGGTCAGGTGGTAGCTGAGCGTAAAGACCATCGTCCAGCCCGCCTGCATGACAATTCCTGCACACACAAGCAGCAGCAGCCGCACCACGACGCTGGTCGTGCTGCTTGGCCTCGTCACAGATTGCCGGGTGTTTGCCGGGCGGGTCGCGATCATTGATCCGATCGTGTACATGCTACGTCCAGCAAGCGCTGAGCCACGATTGCGGCTCCGTCGAGGCGCTGCTCCGTCCAGGCCGCGGGTGTCTCGAAGAGCGCATCGAGATGCGGTCCGAGCCGACCGGCCAGCACATCCTGGCGGGGTGCGTAGCGCGCGCGACCCAGCCCTGGCAGCGCCTCGGCCAGGACGTCGTACTCGCGGAATGGCCCCCGGTCAGTAAAGAGCATCGGCACTCGGTTGGCCAGACAGTCGGCAACGATGCCATAGCCTGGCTTGGTGACGACCGCGTCGCAGGCGCTCAGGAGTGAGATGTAGTCAGCTGGACTGTCGAGCAAGGCCAGCGCGTTGGGCGGGACCTCCCCAGCCGTCGTCGACAGCGGCGGGGTCAGCAGGAACACGTACTCCGTCCATTCGCCGAGCGCCCGAACGTTCAGCCCGCGGGCGTTGAACCCGCCGAAGGACACCAGCACCACTCGCGCCTCGTCTGAGAGACCGAGCTCCGCGCGCACTTCGCGACGAGGTCGGCGGGCCCGACGAGCGATCAATGGCACGTCCTCGATGGCTGCGAACGCGGCAAACGCGTCGACGTCGGTGCTGTGCAGCGGCAAGCGGAAGAGACGGTCAGCCCGCCGGTAGCCTGCCTGAACGTGAGCGATGACCGAGTCGAAGTCGGGCCACGCAGCGTAGATCCAATCCCAGCCGAAATTGCCCAGAGCAGCACAGGGGAGGCCCGCCCTCGAAGCCGCGGCAAACGCGAGCGGGGGTATGTCGCCCAGCAGGACGTCCACGCCATGTTCGAGGAGCAGGTCGGCCTCGACTGCGCCCCGAGCGTCGAACTCACTGGCGAAGGCAAGCCAGCGGCGGCGTGTCTCGTCAACGTCGAGCTCGAGCCCGTCGTCCTGTGCCACCCCGACATCCAGGGGCCAGCCTGGCGAGGGCAACCGCTCGGCTTGCTCGGGGAAGAGCCATGCAGGCGCCTCGGTGCGGATTTTCACGCGCGCGCCACGGTTGAGCAGCGCCCGGGCAACCTCAGCCGACCGCACCGCGTGTCCAAACCCGTGGCCGGATACCGCCAGGGCAACCGTGGCTTGTGTCTGGCCGGTCACTTGATGCGGCCTTCTCGACGCAGACGTGCTTTCAGCGCCTCCAGCTCATCGTCGATCGGGACAGCTGCCGCCTGCGCCTGGCCGCCCTGGGGGCCGATCGCGGCCAGCACCCGCCGCCAGACGGTCGGCTCATCGAGGATCGCTCCGTGGCCAAGCGTACCGGGGCGGGTGACCCGGACTCTCATCTCGAGGTCAGCAGCGGATTCGCCAGACGCGGGTAACACCGCTTCCTCGGGCTGCACGACGGCATCGCCAGGATCGGCCAGGGTCAGGACGCGCGTGCCAGCCGTGCGCAGAAACGCGGCTCGACGCTCCAGGCGCTTCTGCTCTTCGGGGTCCTTCCAGCGCGCATCCAGGTCGCGGCCGGCCAGGCCAAGCGGGTCAGGCTCGTTGGTGACGAGCCAGGCCCAGTTCATCAGCGCGCCCGCGCTGCAACCGCGCACCGGCGCTGCCAGCGTGACCACCGCGCCGAGCCTCCCGCGCCAGCCCTGACGGTCCCGAGCGACGGCGAGCGTCGATCCATCCAGGCCGACGACACCTCCAAGCGAGTAGCCCAGAACGCACAGCCGGGTATCGTCTGAGAGTGCCTTGCGGTACCAATCCAGGCAGCCAGCCACGGCCTCGACGCTCTCGATCAGGGGGCGACGAGTATCGGCACCAGCGTAGGGCGTGGGCCGCCAGACTCCGTCGACCTCAGAGCCGGCGTAGGTGCCTTCGAGTATGTCGCGTCGGGGATCGTAGCCGCCGTGCTCGGACAGAAACCGCACCAGGCCGCTGAACCCGCGCTCGGCGTCGCCAGTGCGCGTGCCGACACCACCCAACAGCACGATCTTGGTCCGGCCACCGGGCCAGACGTAGTGGCCCGCGCGCCAGCTCCGCAGCGGCCTTGTTTGGGACACGTCTTCGACCGACACGCCCGTTGAGGGTAACCCGGTCGGGACTCCTGTCTGGTCCGAATAGTGCGGCCCTCTCTACTCGGCTACCGCCATGCCGATTACAAGTCCGCCATGTTGGGTATGAACCGTGTGAGCATGTGCCAGTTGTCCCGATCGGTTGCAGCTCTCGCGGTGGCGGGCACGCTGTCGCTGACGTTTGCCTCGCCGCCGGCCGCGGCCAGCGGGCTTGGACTCCAACTTCCCGGCGATCCTGCTCTCAGCACGTTGATCTCGGCTGAGCAGGCGCTGCTGGTGCTCACCAACACCGACCGGGCTGTAAATGGACTCGCCCCACTCCAGTTCGACCCTGACACGCTGCTGATCGCCCGCCAGCGCGCCGCGACCCAGATCGATGCGCCGACCCTGTCCCACTACAATGATGCAGGCGACATTGTGTTTGTGCAGCTGATGGCCAATGCGCAGCTCAGGTACGAGCTCGCCGGTGAGAATCTGGCGCGCGCCTACGACAACGACGCAGGCGTGACACAGCGCGTCGAGATGGCCTTGATGAAGTCGGCGGCGCACCGCAAGAACATTCTCGAGCAGACCTTCAGCCGCGTGGCCATCGGCGCCGCCTCAAACGGCACCGGCCAGATCACCTTCGCCGAAGTCTACCGGAACTGACAACTCGCGCGTGCTCGCTCGCCGCCAGGTGAGCGGGATTCACCGCCGTACAGACTGACTACTGGGCTACAGTAGTACCCGCATCGACATGTCCAGTTCTGTGACCGATCGGCTGGACGAGTTCTACGGGCCGAATGCTGGCTACGTGATCGAGCTCCTCGAGCGCGACCAGCCTGCTGCGCCGGCACCTCCTCCTCCTCCAGATTCGCCTTCGCAACCGCCTGAGCTGCGCGCCTCTGCCGAAGTTTCGGCCGCGGCCGCGGCCGCGTCGCTGGCGCAAAGCATCCGCCTGTATGGACACCGCGCCGCGCACCTCGATCCACTCGGATCGGATCCGCC
>JAABUQ010002950.1_pt1 | contig 32323 bp, 33 predicted proteins | sample 5560001 | NCBI WGS metagenome assembly JAABUQ01 (sample SAMN10711888, study PRJNA513371) | rock metagenome | isolation source: Antarctica rocks | place: Antarctica: Victoria Land, Finger Mt nord | collected 2015-12-18 | reverse complement strand
AATCTAGTCGGGTGTCATTCCCCGAAGCTTGCTTCGTTTCCTTAGTTGGTGTGATAGATTTGGTATGATGTGTACGCATGAGCGAACACATCCACAAAAGTCATAATGTTTCCGCGCTGCTCTACCACGTGGTCTGCCCCACTAAGTACCGCCGTGCTGTCATCACGGACGAGGTAGATACAGTTCTCAAGCGCGTCTGCTTCGACATTGGCAACCGCTACGAAATTACGTTCCTTGAGATAGGGGCCGATACAGACCATGTTCATTTCCTGGTTCAATCGGTGCCCACCTATAGTCCGACGAAGATCGTTTAAACGATCAAGAGTATCACTGCCCGCGAAGTGTTCTTGCGGGTGCCCTCTGTTAAGACACAGCTTTGGGGCGGTGCGTTTTGGTCAAGCGGCTACTACATCAACACCGTAGGGCGGCACGGCAGCGAGGAAACCATCCGCGACTACATTGCGGGACAGGGGCGGCAGCAGGAGTACCGCCAGTTCCACTCGCAACAGATGGAGTTGTTTTAGCGGCAGAGCGCAACGCCGCAGTCCTTCAGATACCTCGGAGCTTGCTCCGTCAGGAGTTTCATTGCGAAGTATACAGCGCGGTATCCTGTGGCAGCACTGCCTATTATCTATAAAAGTGCCATAAGTGTTCTATATGAACATGGCTGGTGGAATGGTCAAGCCCCCAATCTTTTCCAGGCGAACGATAATGAAGTTCAAGAAATAGTGAAGGTGCTCACCGGAATATTAGCCTGCGTTGCTCAGCACCCTGTTCCACAGCCATACTCGTTACTGACTAAGTGGTTGCACTTCTGTCTTCCTGATACATTCGTCATTTGTGATAGCCAAGCGGTTAACTCCATCCAGAGATGCAGTGACCTAATGTACCAACATCTTGGGCTTCGGTCTCCCACTCGCCGTCAGTTGCGCGCGGTTTCAATTTACGAGTCCGGTGGAAAGGGATATGTGGGTATCTTGAACTTCTACCGACTATGCAGAGATGCAGCGGATGAGGCAGGATTGATGGGTGAACTCTTGGCGTCCTCGTACCTGTTGGAGCAAATGCAACATCAGTTGCCGAATTGCTTGGACACCCGGATCAGCGTTTTAGATGTCTTAGATAAGCATCTTTGGCAGGCGAATGGAAGCACGAAAAAGTTAGGCTTAGTCTGACAGTATCAGCGCCATAAGGCATGGCCCAAGCACTGGCTAAGAGTATGCACAAACACGGGTACAATCACTCCCATGAACGCTGCTGATGTGCCCCCGCTGCATTTTCGCGAGTATCAAGAAGCTTTGGAGGCAGAAACGCTGTCTTCCTATGCTGTCCTGTCGTCCAAGACGCAGGGGCGAGCGCGGCCTGAGCCGCTGGATCCCATCCGTACTGAGTTTCAGCGCGACCGTGACCGCATCCTGCATTCCAAAGCTTTTCGCCGTTTGAAGCACAAAACCCAGGTCTTTATCGACCCCGAAGAAGACCACTACCGGACGCGCCTGACGCATACCCTGGAGGTGGCCCAAATCGCCAGGACGCTGGCGCGTGCCCTGCGGTTAAACGAAGACCTGACGGAAGCCATCACGCTGGCCCACGACCTGGGGCACACGCCGTTCGGGCACGGCGGCGAGGAAGCGATTGACGAGGTGCTGCGCGAGTATGTGCCCGACGCTGACTTCAAGCACTACGACCAATCTCTGCGCATTGTAGACGTGCTGGAAAAAGAGGGTGCGGGCTTGAACCTGACCTGGGAAGTGCGCGACGGCATTCTGGGTCATTCCAAAGGCAGCAAAGACCTGGGGATTGTGGAAGGCACCAACCTGCCAACCTCATTGGAAGGCATGTGCGTTCGTATTGCCGACCGGATCGCCTATATCAACCACGACATTGATGACAGCGTGCGTGCGGGCGTTCTGACAATGGACGAGCTGCCGCAGGACACGCTGGACGTGCTGGGGCGCAGCCATGCCGGGCGCATAGGCAAGATGGTGATGAATGTCCTGGAAAGCAGCGTCGGGCAGCCCGAAGTTAAGATGACGGGCGAAGTGCTGGAAGCCACGAACACGCTCAAGGATTATATGTACGCCAATGTCTACACGATGGACACGCGCGGCAATACCGAGCTGCACAAAGCGCAGTTTATGCTTAAAGAGCTGTTTCGGCTTTACATGGGCACGCCGGGCCTGTTTCCGACCACAGATGGCCTGGCCCCGCATGGCTTTGACATGCTGCCCCTGGGGGAGCGCGCCCGCCGTGTCACAGACTTCATTGCCGGCATGACAGACCGCTATGCAACCATGAAGTTTAAGCAGCATTTCTTCCCCGAAGCCTGGAAAGTTTGGAGCCTGTGACTTCCCCCTTCGCCCCCGGCTAACACTTCCTCCCCCAGCGCGCCCGGCAGGAACTCCACGCGTGCGCCCCAGCCCCCTTCTCTCTGGTAAGGCTTTCGGTCTTCAATCGGGTACACGGCGGCCACAACCCGCCCGATGATCTTGCGCTTGGTCGCCGGGGGGACGTTCGGGCTTCGGAGCACCAGGGCCATGTCTTCCAGCGCGGCAGCGAGCGTATCCGCCTCCGTGCGGGGCGTCTGATCTGCCCTTTGCTTCCGATCTGCCCTTTGCTTCCGATCTGCCTTTTGCTTCGGCGGAGCCGGGGAACCATTCTGCGAGACGGGTGCAATCTGCGCTTCCTCGGCATCCAGTGCCGCCCGCGCCTTCGCCATGTCCGCAAACACGGTCGCATAAGCGGCAGGGTCGGCCCCGGCCAGAATGCCCGCGATCTGCGCTTCCACCGTTGCCTTCTGCCGGGCATCCAGCGCAGCCCGGTCTGCCGCAAGGCGTCTCCTGTTTCCCACGGCGTCTTCCGTGCCCGCCAGGGGCGTCTCCTGCGCCTTGCGGTACACGTTTACGGCTTCCTGCACGGACTGCGGGCTTTGAGCCGCGCTCAGCAGGGCCAGAGTGACGGCTTCCTCCACCACGGACACCGGGTAATAGGTCGGCAGACACCCGCTCTCTTTGGTGTTCTCCAGCTTCTTCCGGTAGGTGCTGCACAGGTAGCTGTCTTTGTGCGGGGCCGTGCGCTTCGGTGTGTGCAGGACGTGCAGGGGTGCGCCGCAGCAGGGGCAGAAGACGCGGCCCGCCAGCACGCGCACGCGCTTCGGGTTGCCGCCCGCTTTGCTCTGGTTTTCCCCGAACTTCGCCTGCACGCGCTCCCACGTCTCTTCCGACACCAGCGCAGGCACGGGCCAGGTGATCCATGTGGACGGGTCGGCGGGGCGGCACACACGGCGGCTGGTCATGGGTTTGCCGGTGACGGGGTGGGGCTGCCCGACGCGCGCTTCATCCAGGGCATGATCCACCTTGCCGAAGGCGGCCAGGCCCTTGTAGACGGGATTGGACAGAATGTAGCGCACGGCGTTGATGCGCCAGAAGGCGGCGCGGATGCGGGTCGGCGTGCCGCTTTCGTTAAGCCACCGCGCCAGGCCCGTCAGGGAAGCCGCGCCGCTCCCGTAGCGGGCGAACATCTCCCGTACCAGCGCGGCTTCGGCCTCTACCACCTGGTACGTGCCGCGCTCCTGGGCCGGGTGCGTGCCGCGCAGCACATCCGCCGTGGACACAACGTGGTAGCCGAAGGGGGAATACACGCGCGAGGTCTGCACGCCCTCCTGAGCCAGGCGCACGCGCCCGCCATAGGTACGCTTCTTGATGACGGCCTTTTCGTACTCGGCAAAGCCGCCCATGATGCCGAAGGCGAGGTCTCCTTCGGGCGTGTCGTCAAAGTCCATGTCGCAAAAGACCAGCCGCCCGCCTGCCGCGCGCACGGCCTTTTTGATCTCCTGCTGATGCCCCACGTCGCGCGAGTAGCGAGACAGGTTGGCGCAAACAAGCGTGTCGGCACGGCCTGCCTGGATGTCTGCGAGGGCCGCCTGCATGCCCTGCCGGGTGAGCAGGAAGCCGCCCGATACGCCAATGATCCGTTCCAGAAAGAGCGTAATCTTAAAGCCAGACTTCAGAACACAGACACCGCGCAAGGCATGGTCAGCAATTGTCAGGCAGTTTGATGAACAGGCGAACTCACGCGTCAGGCCAAGAGCCACAGATACAACACGGCGTTTCTGTAGCGTGCTAAGCAACTACCCATCTAAAGAGATTGCCAGAGACCAGCAATTTGAACGTGTTCTTGCCACAGTCTTTCCAAAGTATCAAGAAAAACGCCGAGGGGTAGGAGTATTATCACCCAAGAAAAAACGCGGTCGGCCCAAAACCAACATAAGCAAAGCGCAATAAGCAAGGCCGGGCAATCACACCACTGCCCGGCCCTCTCGCTTGTGTTCCTGCACCAACCAGCCGCTACAGTCGGACGCTCCACTGGCACCGCCCGCCTAGCACCGTGCAGGAAACTCACCTTCACACCGTGCGCAGGCCTGCTGGTATGTTGACGCTCAACGCGTCAGCCTCCTGCCGCAAGCACCGCCTGCACGTAGGGCTGTACCTGCCCCAAGCGTTCTGCCATTGCCCGCCGCGCCCGCCGCAGGTCATAGTCGGACTGGAGCCGGAACCAGTAGCCATCCGAGAGGCCGAAGAACCTGTCCAGCAGCAGCGACGTTTCGGCAGTGATGGCCCGCTTGCCGTGCAGCACTTCCGAGATGCGGATTTGCGGCACGCCAACGGCCTTTGCCAGCGCATAGGCTGTGATACCCATCGGCTCCAAAAACTCCGTCCGCAGAATGTCGCCGGGTGTTTCCAAAGAAATAAGGTCGGGGTTGGTGTTTATAGAATTGGTGTTTATAGGGCTGGGTGTCATGGGGGCGGTCTTTCTGCGTGTCAGTGGTAGTCTACAATCGCCACGCGGCGTGCGCCGGGAACAATGCCCTGTTCTTCATTGGCCTGCTGCCACACAAAGCAAACGCGCCACTGGTCATTGATGCGAATGGAATGCTGCCCGGCCCGGTTGCCGGAAAGAGCTTCCAGACGATTGCCGGGGGGAACGCGCAGGTCTTCCAGCCGCGCCGCCGCATCCAGCAGGCGCAGCTTGGTCAAGGCCCGCGTGAGAATGTCAGAAGGCAGTTTCTTGGGCCTGCGCTCGGCAAACACCTGTGCCGTGTCCGCGTCGGCAAAGTCCAATATCATATCCTTAAGTCCAATATCATGCTTTATAATACTGCACTTCGTTAGTATTGTCAAGCATATGTAGAGCAGGGCATTGTCAAGAATGTCTGCACCAAAGGCCGTGCCCGCTTCCAGGCAAGGGGAATAATGCTCACTGCCTTGTACAAGCATCAGCCGCTACGGTCGGACGCTCCATCGGCAGACGCCATCCAAAACGGTGCAGGATACTTTCCAGCTTGTGCCCGAAGCCTGGAGCGGCTAGGGGTAGGGGTGAGTTGCTTCTGAGACTACAGTATCTAGGGTCAATTGCGATTGAAGACACCCCTTGTCGGTTGACAGAATGCCGTATCTCCTGTATACTCAGCGTAACAAAAGAATGCTGATGCCTTGCGCAGCATCAGCGAGTGCCCGCAGAAGCCGCAATTCTGCAGGAGGACTGGCATTTGCATAAGATTTATACGGTCGGTGGGCAGCGACTTGAAGGCGAAGTTCGCCTCAGCGGCAGCAAGAATGCCACTCTTGCCATACTCGCCGCCACTCTTCTTCCCCAGTCAGGACAAACTGTCCTGCGCAACGTCCCCCAGATCAGCGATGTGCTGACGATGCTTGAGATGCTTCGTCATCTAGGCGTCAAGGCCGAGTGGAGCGGGCACAGCACCGTTGTCCTGGATGCCACTTCCCTCACCTCACACATCGCCCCTTATGAATTGATCAAAAAGATGCGCGCTTCGTTTTCCGTGCTGGGGCCATTGGTAGCCCGGTTTGGAAAAGCGAGTGTTGCGCTGCCGGGCGGCTGTGATATTGGCGCGCGTCCAGTAGACTACCATCTGATGGGCCTGCAAAAGATGGGCGTGCAGACAACTGTCGATCATGGATTTGTCCAGGCAGAAGCGCCTCATGGTCTTTGCGGCACACACATTTATCTGGATTTCCCCAGCGTCGGTGCGACCACACACCTGATCACCGCCGCCTCGCTCGCAGACGGTATTACCACCATCTCCAACGCCGCCGAAGAGCCGGATGTCGTGTCAACAGCCAACTTGATCAATGCGATGGGGGGGAAAGTCCGCGGCGCAGGCACCAAAGAAATCGTCGTGGAAGGCGTGAGCGACCTGCACGGCGCCGATTTTCATATCGACGCCGACCGGATTGAGGCAGGAACATTTGCCATCGCCGCAGCCATCACAGGGGGCGACCTCTACATTCGTGGCGCGGTGGAAGAGCATGTCCAGCCGGTCACGCGCAAGTTGGTTGAAGTCGGCGCGGATGTCCGGTTCGACGACGACGGCGTCCGTGTGCGCCTTGCCAAGGGGCGTGCCCTCACGGCGACGACCATTGAAGCCAGCCCTCATCCCGGCTTCCCCACCGACATGCAGCCGCCGTTCGCGGCTTTGCTGACCCTTTCCGCGGGAACATCAGTGATTACCGAAACTGTTTATGAGCGTCGCTTCAAGTATATTGATGAGCTAGCCCGAATGGGGGCCAATATCAAGACCAAAGCGAATGCCGCCATTATTATCGGTGTTCCACGTCTGACCGGAGCGCCGGTCGCAGGTTCGGATCTGCGCGCTACAGCGGCTTTGGTGCTGGCGGGGCTTGCCGCCGAAGGGCAGACGGAAATCAGCGGCATTAATTATCTTGATAGAGGCTATGAAGACTTCGTCGGCAAACTCAGCCGTGTGGGAGCGCGTATCTGGCGAACAGACAAGGCGCCGGAAGCTGTTGTCACGCCGGATACAGGAAAGGCGGAAGTGTGTTCCGTCTAAGCCAGGAGATCGGCATTGATTTAGGAACGGCAAACGTCTTGGTGTATGTGCGTGGGCGCGGCATTATCATGCGAGAGCCTAGCGTGGTGGCAATGGATACCTCTACCCGTCGAGTGCGGGCCGTGGGCGAGAAAGCCCGCGAAATGCTGGGCAAGACTCCAGGGAATATCATGGCCGTGCGCCCGATGACGGAAGGCGTAATCGCGGATTATACGACCACACAGCGGCTGCTGGAATATATCTTTCGGAAAGTGTGCGGTGCGAAGCGTGTCTTCAAACCACGCGTTCTGCTGGCGGTTCCCTCCGGCGTGACAAGCGTAGAGCGCAGGGCGGTCAAGCAGGCCGCCCTGGCCGCAGGCGCAGGCGAAGCGTGGACGATTGAGGAAGCGAAGGCAGCGGCAATCGGCGCGGGCATGCCTATCAGCGCAGCGGGGGGCAACCTGGTTGTGGACATCGGCGGAGGAACCACCGACATTGCCGTGCTGTCGCTGGACGGGATTGTACTTTCCCATAGCCTGCGGGTCGGCGGCATGAAACTTGACGAAGTGATTACCCGTCACATTCGCGCCACCTACAACTTGATGATTGGGGATCGTACTGCTGAAGAAATCAAGATCATGATCGGCAGCGCGACGGCGCAAGCGGAAGAAATGACAATGGAAGTTCGGGGGCGTGATTTGCTGAGCGGCCTTCCGCAGACGATTGCCGTCACTTCAGAAGAGGTTCGGGAGTGCATGGTTGAGCCTATCAGCCACATCGTCAACCGGATCAAGAACGTTTTGGAAAAGACGCCGCCCGAACTGGCTTCCGATATTGTTGAGCGCGGCATTGTCTTGACAGGCGGGACAGCCTTGCTGCGCGGCCTGGATCAGCTGGTTGCGGAAGCAACGCAAGTGCCCGCGATGGTTGCCAAAGACCCCCTCTCATGCGTTGCGCTTGGGACGGGCAAAGCGCTGGAACAGCGGCGTGTCTTGGGGCATGAACTTCCTATCGCCGCCTGAAAGGTAGTGTGCTTTATGAAAACCCTGTTGACACTCACTTTGGTATTAGGCTCGGCTGTGGCCGGGCCTCTTGCCTTGGCAGCTCCGATCACCGACGTTCCCGCCGGTCACTGGGCTGAGGGCGCGGTGCGACGTCTCGCCTCTGAAAAGATACTGACAGGCTATGCCCGTGGGAAGTTTCAGGGTGATAAGCCTGTCACTCGCTATGAATTGGCACTGACCCTGGACCGTATGGTGCGTTATCTGCAAGCAGGACGCAAGCCTCTCAGTCCACGCAAGATGCAAAGCACTGTCAAGATACCAGCGTCTGCTGAAGCGTCAACGCGGCAGGCTCTGACCCATCTGGCTGCGGGCGGGTTTGTTTCTGCCGGTTCGCCTTTGCTGCAGGGCAACAAAGCCGTCACGGCGCATGAGCTGACAAATATTCTTGCGCAGGTTGCTGTTGCCATATCCGACCAAGACCTTCCCCCTACCTCACACTGAGTTTGTGTTGCGCAGTACCAACAGCAAAGCCCACGGCATGATGCCGTGGGCTTTGTCGTGTTGAAGAGCGCTTGGTTGCTTTACCGCTGCCGACGCTGCTGATCGTAGCTGCTGGTGTCAATGGTCGCTGTGACTGAGCGGCCCTGGCCCAGACGGGTGATGTCCTGCTGACGCGCGTACTTCTTGTCGGCATCGTTTGACGCGGGGATCAGCTGGATGCGTACCGGCACTCGCTGCACGACTTTGGTGAAGTTGCCGGTGGAGTTATCCGGCGGCAGCAAGGCTATAGAGGCTCCGGTTGCCTCGTTGATCGCCTGCACCCTGCCATTGAAGATAACGCCGGGGAACGAGTCCACTTCTACTTCGGCTGGCTGGCCGACCAGGACTTTCTGCAATTGCGTTTCCTTGAAGTTGGCAGACACCCACACATAGTTCGCTTGAGTAATGGTGGCGACCGTTTGCCCTGCCGAGAGAGCGGCTCCGGCATTCACAGCCTTTTTGACCACTTGGCCGTCGGTGGGCGCATACAAGTAGGTGTCACCTTCGGTCACCTGAGCATTGGCGAGCGCGGCTTTCGCTTGATTTGCCTGAGCGATGTAGGTTTGAATTTGACGCCTGCGCAGCAGGATTTGCTGGCTGTTGGCATTGGCATTGGCAAGGTCTGCCTGCGCCTGAGTCCCCTGACCGACGGCATTGGCGACGTTGGACTGCTGGATCGGGATTTGTCCTAAGTTGGCCTGCGCAAGCAGCAGCGCGGTTCGGGCAACATTTCCTTGCGCAGCGACAGCTTCCGCCTGCTTTTGTGCGGCCTTGAGCTGCTGCACTGCCTGCTGCACGCCCGCGCGGGCGTAAGCCACCTGTGACCTTGCCTGCGCGGCCTGTTGCTGCGTGGCTTGAAGCTGCGCCGCTGCGCTGATCGCTGCCGCTTGGGCCGCATCGTACTGCTGCACGGTGACAGCGCTCTGGCTGACCAAATGGGAGTAGCGGCGCTCATCGTTGGCGGTCTTCGTTGCGTTGGCGGCGGCCGCCGCGATCTGCGCGGCAGCGGCATCGGCGGCCCGCTGCGCGGTCTGCACGGCCTGCCGCTGGCTTTCCACAGTCGCCTGGGCGGTCTTCACCTGGGCCTGCGCGCCTGCGGTCTGCGCGTCAGCTACGCGCACCTGGCTTTGTGCCTGCGCGACCTGGTTGCGCACAGTGGCTCCGCTCAATGTAGCTTGCCGCTGGGCGGCGCTGGTTTTGGCCTGCTGAGCGGCAATCCCTGCCCGTGCCCGCTGGATGCCGGCCGCTGTGACCTGCTTTTCGTAGGCCAGGTTTGCCTGGGCCTGCGGAATCTGGCTTCGCGCGGCGGCATAGGCCGCCTGCGCCTGGCGCAGGGAGGCAAGCTGTCCACTGTCCTCCAAACGCCCTATCAGCTGGCCTTTGCGAACCGTATCGCCTTCTTCTACTGTCAGGCTGCTGAGAGTGCCGCCGATAATTGGGCTTACAGTGACCAGGTTGCCGGTGATATAAGCATCATCCGTACCCACATGCGTCGTGCTGTATTTGTAATAACGAACGCCCCAGAGAATGCCGAGCGTGAGGAGAACCGCAGCGACCAGGCCGATGATCAATGTGCGGCGCGGCTTTTCTGCGTTCTTTTGCTGCTCCTGGGCTGCATCGGGCTTGCCTTCTTTGTCCTCTCCTTTGGGCGGGGCGTACTTTGTCGCTCCATGCCCGTCATTGGCGGTCGTGAGGGTGTGCCCGTTGCCGTTGGGGGCAAACTTGGGCTTGGGTTCTTCGGTCTGACCGGCGCCCTGCGAAGAGGGGTTTTGCGTGTCGGGCATTGTGGCATACCTTCCTTCTAAACATCTGCAAGAGTTTGTGCGTGGTGCAAGAGTTTGTGCGTGGCCGTCAGCGGGTTTGCGGCCTGCCGATGGCGTTTTCAAATTGGGCGCGCGCGACAAGATAATCGTATACGGCGTTGACCTGGCTGGTTTCGGCCTGCACCAGGGCAGCCTGCGCGTCCGTCACTTCCAAATACAGGCCGACTTGTCCTTCATAGCGAATCTGAGCCAATTGGCGCGCGGCGACTGCCTGCTGAAGAGCGCTGTTGGCGGCATCAATCTGGCGCGCGCTGGTCAGCAGATTGAGATACGACTGGCGAACATCCAGGGCGACGCTGGACTTGTCCGACTCTAAAATCGTCTGCGCATTGCTTGTCCGCAATCGCGCTTCGTCTATCCGGTCACGGGTTGCCCCGCCGTCATACAGCGGAATGTTGAGCGTGGCCGTGACTGCCGCCGTGCGCCGCCGTGGGTCTTGAAACGAGAGCGTTGGGAAGTAGTTGCCGCTGGCATTCAACGCAAGCGTTGGCTGAAGACCTGCCCGCGCCAGGGTGATGCCGGTTTGTGCGACCCGAACATTGACCTGGTCCACAAACAGCTCCGGGCGCGTGGCGAATGCCGTGTTGAGGCTTTGATCCAGGTCTATCGCGCTCAGCGCGGACGGCGAGACCGTGAACGGCGTAAACGACAATTGGGTGTTTGCGCCCACCGCGGACGTGTCAACAATCGGAGTGCCGACTGTGACACCCGGCACGTCTTCAACACGCGTGGGCGTGGCTAAAGGCTGCCCGACCAAGTCGTTGAAGTTCTGCTCATTAATTTGCTCGTTGTTGATGGCCGCCGTCACCTGCTGCTGGTCGTTTGCGACCTGCGTGGCCGCACGGTAAACATCAATCTTTTGTCCCACCTGCCCCGCGTTCAGGTTCTGCGCGTCCAGCAGTTGACGGCGCGCCGTGGCAAGCGCCGCCTGCGCCACCTGCACCTGGTGCTGTGCCCGAAGCAGATTGAAGTAGATGCTTTTGGCCCGCAGAATGCGTGCATTGCGGATGCTCTGATACGTGTACTGATCCGCTGTGCTTTGCAGAAAGAACTGGTTTGCGGATGCCCGGATTTGTCCCGTAAGGTCCAGCCGCTCGCCCAGCAGAATGCTGAGCTGCTCCGTATGGCTCCCTAGCACTGCCACCGGCGGGCCGTTGCCGATTGATACTTTGGTCGCCTGGTCAAAGCGCGTTGCCGATGCGGATGTGCCCAGGGTAGGGCGGCCCGCGGCCAGGGCTTCATCGGCGCGCTTTCTGTCAATCCGTACATTGCGGGCCGCGACTTGCAGGTCGCTGCTGCTGGTCAGCGCAGCGGCAATCGTGCGGGCCAGGTCATAGCGGACAGGTGCGCCACTGCGCCGCGGCAGCAGGTTGCCTGCCGCATTTGCGCCGGGCGACTGGTTTCCGCCGCTGGCCCCCACTGCTGTGCCGGTTTGTGTCCCTGTTTGTCCGTACCCCCCCTGGCCGCTCGTGCCCTGTCCATTCTGACTTGAGCCTGTGTTCGTCCCTTGCCCATTCTGGCCTGACGCCGAAGAGTTTTGCCCGGTGTTTCCTGCCGAAACGCCTGCTCCATTGCCCTGTGAAGCGCCGTTTGCGCTGCCGTCCGCCCCGGAAACACCGTTATTTCCGCCTACTCCGCCTGAACTGTTTTGCCCGCCATTGACGCCCACTCCGCCGGTCTGCCCGGCGCCCGCAGCGCTGCCCGTACCCGTGGCCCCTGCCGCCGTGCTTCCTGAGGAAGCCCCTGTTCCCGATGATGACGTGCCTGCGCCCGCTTGTGCCCAGGCCGGTGAAGAGAACGCGCTGCCCAGCAGCAGCAGCGCCAAAATCGGCGCCGTTGTTTTTTCTGTGTGAATGTTGTTCATAATTCTAGTTCGCTGCCCTGTTTCCCTCACGAAACCCCACATAAGCGAGGTCTACAATGCCGGAAACGGCTTCCCGAAGCGCCTTTTCTCCTGAGACAGCAGGAAATGGAGGCCAGAAGCCTGCGCACATATTTTTCAAGGTTCGGGCAGTTGTCATGCTATCGTCAATACAAAATACGCCCTGGGCGTTCCCTTCTTCAAGCACCTGCGCCAAAATCGTGAGTTCTTCGTGCAGGAACGGCTTCAAGTGCGCTTGAATATTTGGCCCCACGGAAATCACGAGTTCTAAAGCGGCCGGCGACTGGCTGCAGCGCGTATGCGACAGCAAGATCGGCTGGAGCAGCATTTCCTTGATACGGGCCAGCACCGGCAGGTTTTGATTGGCGGCGAGTTGGCGGACTTCGGCCAGGCTTTGCTTCTTGAACCGGGCCATAATCTCCAGCGCAATTTCTTCTTTGCTGCTGAAGTGCAGGTAGATCGTACCTTTGCCGACCCCGGCATCGGCGGCGATCTCGTCAATGGTGGTTTTCTTAAATCCATAATGCCATAAACGGCTTTGGGCGGCTTGAATAATTTTGGCACGAACATCATTGTGTGCGTCTTTGTTCATAATGCGTTGTTTGCTACAGATGACCATTTTAGTACTTCAGTCACCATCATGGCACATTCTCGGCTTTATGTCAACACATACGTGCCCAAGATATAGAGTGTAGTTTTACGTCCGATAATGCGTATTATGTCAAATACCAGCAACCTACATACCCTGGAGCCTTAAGCCTGCCTTGACAGCGCTGCTCCCGCTTTTCCCCAGATCATCCACGGCGTTGCGACGACGGAAGAGTTTGTTCCGTCGTTGGTACGCGCTAGGGACGCCGTTGCTGCACCGACGATACGCCGATGAGATGCCTGCGCATACCGCATTGAACATCAGGCGCAGGCCAGCATCCACAGGGGCCGCTATGGTGTCTACACAGTGACAGTTATGTATGCCATATTAACAAATATTATTGCGCTCAGTTGCTTTATGCGAAATAAGTTTGGAGAAAGCGCTGTGTATTTTTTACGCGTGACTGCTGAGATACTGGGCGATCTGAGCGTCGTATTCGGAGGTGTGACGGAAGGCTTTTGTTGCGAGCGCCTGCCGTGTGGATGGCAGGAGGGTTTGATCGTGGGTGCGCAGTTCCAGCAAGAGAGTTTGATAGTCGCTGGGATCGGTGATGATCCCGATAGAAGCGTGGTTTTTGGCAGATGAGCGGATCATGGCAGGGCCGCCAATGTCGATATTCTCAATCGCTTCGTCCCAGGTGACGCCGGGTTTGTTGATGGTGGCGACAAATGGGTAAAGATTGATCACGACGAGGTCAATCGGCTCAATGGTGTGCTGCCGCAGGGTCTGCATGTGCTGAGGATTGGCGCGCACGGCGAGAAGGCCGCCGTGGATTTTGGGATGGAGCGTCTTGACACGTCCGTCCAGCATTTCCGGGAAGCCGGTCACGTCGGAGACATTGATTACGGGAATGTTTTGGGCGGCAAGAAACGCAGCGGTGCCGCCGGTGGAGACAATCTCAATGCTGAGGGCCGCAAGGCCCTGGGCGAATTCGGAGAGATGAGTTTTGTCGGAAACGCTGATCAAAGCGCGGGCGGCGCGAGGCATAGCACAGATCCTTTCACAATCACCGGAAAAAGAAGGATTCCCCAGATCAGTGGCGAAATAGAGGATGTCATCAGGATTGTAGCACATACATCCAGTGTGGGATTTCGCTAGGTTCTTCTCAGATAAAGGAGCAGTTCGCTGTGAGTAGCGGCCTCAACGTCAACATTACCCTTTCTTACGTGTCTATTCCGCCAAACTCCTATTTGGAGGAGCCGCTGTATGCGATGCTGGATATTGAACCCGTAGCCCTGCCTGACCCAAGCGCGGCGAAAGTCCCGCTTAACATCGTTGTTTTGGTGGATGCATCGGCGACAATGCATCACTTCCAGCTGAGCGATGAAGAGCGCGAATACTGGCTGGGCGTGGCGATCTCGCGGGACGAAATGGAGCGCGGGGAAGCGGACGAGCGGGAAGCGGTTTACTGGACCGGGCAAACACTTGTGGAAATGCAGAGCATCGCACGCACGCCCATGGCGCTGGTGGTGGAAGGCATCGGCAATCTGCTGGACACGCTGACTGAAAGCGACCGCATTGCTGTGGTGGCATTCGCCGACCGCGTGCATACAGTCTTCAGCGCCAGCGACTGGAAAGCATTTCCCGACCAGTGCCGCGTGCAGCTGGAGCATCTGCGGGAGCAGCGCCTGCCCGTGGATATTGGCACAGGCACGCGCATGGCAGAGGGATTGCGCACGGCAGGCGCGGCGCTGCGGGAACAGATCGGGGCGGGTGGTATCAACCGGCTGATTATTATCTCGGACGGCATTGTGCAGGATGCGGAAGAAAGCCTTGCAACGATCAGCGATATTCAGGACGGCGGCTATTCCATCACTACAATCGGGGTCGGCGATGAATTTGATGAGGAGTTTTTGACGCAGGTTGCCGATAATTCCCGTGGGGAGTATCGTTACGCGCCTGACATCGGCGAAATCAACGAGTGCTTGAAGCAGGAAGTGGCGATGCTGCAGAACACGACAATCACCGACTTGTATGTCGCCCTGCGCGGATTGAACGGGGCAGTTATCCAGGACCTGTCGATGGTCCGCCCAGCGATGAGCCTGTTTGACGAGGTGTTTACCGAAGAAGAATGGACGCGCGCGCGCATCGGCAGCGTTTCCACTGTTGCTCCGACAGGGATATTGGTGCAGATTGCGCCTTCTGCGCTTTCTCCGGGCGATCAGCCGCTCGGCGAGGCGCTGTTCACCTGGAGCGCCGCAGGTCAGGCGAACAGCGCGCTGAGCGGCAACGAAAAGGCTGCCATTATGGTGCATGTTGCCCCCGGAGAGGCGCAGCCCAACCCACAGGTGGCCGGCATTGTGGATCGCTTTATGATTTACAAGTATGAACGGGAAGCCCAGCGCGCGCAGGAGCGAGGCGATACAGACCGCGCACGCGAAAAGCTGGGGGCGGCCACGCGCGAGCTGCATAAAATCGGAGAAAGCGCCCTGGCCGCCGACATGGAACAGCAAATCGCCTCTTTGGGTTCGGCAAGCGCTGACCCGACCCGCTTGAAACGCATCAAAGCGACAACGCGCCGCTTGGTCAGCCAGCAGGATGTGGCGGCGACACCCCAAGACACACTATGATGACCGAATGGCAATCCGGCCTCCAGGCATTTCGGGAAGGACGAATGCGGGAGGCGGTAGATCGTCTGCAAAACGCGGTGCGCGAAACGGAAAACGCCGTCTCGCAAAGCGCGCGATTTCAGACATACGCGTTTCTTGGCGCGGCGTTTTATTCCCTGGGCCAGGCGGCGGACGCGGTGTCGGCGTTTGAAACCGCCCTGCGCCTGAGTCCCATGAAATCCCCCCCACCCGATCTGACAGTCAATCTCGCGAACGCGTACCTGGCGGCAGGACGACGGGATGATGCCGTGCGGCTATTGCAGCAAACCCTGCAATTTGCGCCGGGGCATATTGAAGCGCGCATGCTGCTTCAGCGCTTGGCCTCACAGGGCGACTCGCCTGCATCCGGGGGCATGGTGCTCGGCACGTCGCCGCAGAGCGTCAAGCAGTTTTTGCGCTCCCTGGTCTTCAAGACGGTGCCGACAGAGGGCTATGACCCTGCGCAGGTGCGGCAGGCTTTTCTGCAAGTTGAGCGGTATACGGACTTTCTGATCGCCCAGATCGCGCATTCGGAACAAGTGATTGCGCACCACCAGCAAGAGATCGCCCGTTTGCAGCAATCGGAAGACACATTAGTTCAGAACATGCTCGACGCACAAAAAGAAGCCGAAACTCTGCGTCAGGAAATGGCTAAGATTCCTGCTGCCACCGCTCCCGGAGCGCCTGACTCCGAGGCGCGTGAGCTGTCTCCGCTTGAGCGCGCGTTCCAGGGCAAAAAGTAGCAGCGAGATGAGGGAACGATGAAATACTGCCTGCGCGCCCTCCTGCCCTTGTGGATGGCGCTTGGTCTTTGTGTGCCCCATGCCTGCGGCGCAGCGTCGGGGCAAAATCCTGAGATGCGTGGTTTGTGGGTCGTGCGCACCAGCATCCTTTCACCGCTCGCAATCGCCAAGGTGGTAGGCGCGGCGAAAGCGCATCATTTCAATGCTTTGTTTGTGCAGGTGCGAGGACGCGGGGACGCTTTTTATCAATCGGCGCTGGAGCCGCGTGCAGAAGAGTTGAAAAGCGCGCCTGCAAACTTTGACGCACTCGCTGAAGCAGTGCGTCAGGGGCACGCGGCGGGGCTGCAAGTCCATGCGTGGCTGAATACATGCTATGTTTGGGGCGCGAACCGACGGCCCCTGGCAGCATCGCATGTGGTCAATCAGCACCCAGACTGGCTTGCGCGTGACGGCAAAGGACACTTCCAGATTTCATCGGGGCATGGATGCGAAGGCGCTTTTCTAAGCCCGGCAAGCTTGCAGGCCAGGCAGCACATCCACGATGTATTTGTGGACGTCGCGACTCGCTATGATGTGGATGGCATCCATTTTGACTATGTGCGTTACGCAGGCGCGGCGTATGACTATAGCAATGCCGCGCTTGTCAGGTTTCGGCAGCAAATGCGGGGCAGCGCAAGAGTCCTCAGCATCAACCTTTGTGAAGCGCGACTGACCACGGATCCGCTGAGCTACCCGCACATGTTTCCAGCCGAATGGCAGGCTTTCCGGCGTGCGCAGGTCACCGACATGGTCGCAGCCATTTCGCGGGATGTAAAGGCAGTCAAGCCGTGGATTGTTGTCAGCGCAGCGGTTTTTGCCGACAGCAAAGACGCGTTTTCCGCACGAGGTCAAGACTGGAAAACATGGCTCAGGAACGGGTATTTGGATGCCGTCGTGCCGATGGCATATGGAGCGAGTACGCCACTTGTCGCCGCGCAAATCCGAGATGCAGTCGTTGCGGCTCATGCCGCCGGGCGTTATGCCTACGCAGGACTTGGTTCCTGGCATATTTCGGCTGGCTCTACCGTGACGAAGATTAAAGCCGCACGAGCTTTGGGGGCACAGGGTTCCGTGCTGTTCAGCTATGGCGGGATGACGCAAGATGGCCGGACAATCCGCTATCTGCAGACGCTTTCCCAGAAGTGCTACCCTGGCATGGCAGCCGCGCCGGTGATGTCCTGGCTTGTCCCCCACCCTGCGGCACAGAGCATGGGAGTGTCCATTTCGGCTCGGTCTTCCTTCTCTATCGGTCCTCGCTCCGTATCCCAGCGGCGCTGAAACGGGGTTTTCCCGGCTGATCAAGCGTGTACCGACGACGGAAGAGTTTGTTCCGTCGTCGCAACGCGCTAGGTACGGTGCTGCAACGCCTATACTCTGCCTCAGAGAAGCTCTTGGGAGCGGCCTCAATCCAATGACACCGGCACTGCCAAATCACTGGCGAAATTGCACACTCCCCAGAGCATGGCCGAAGGCTGACCAATTCCCTGCTAAAGGTGCAGCACGAGATTGTCGCGATGGATGACTTCATCATGCGGCTTGCTGCCCAGGAGACCGAGGATGTCGGCACTGCGGCGGCCCATGATTTTGGCAAGATCATCATGGCTGTAGTTGACAAACCCCTGGGCAAACGGCTGGCCCTGTGCATCCGCAAGAGCAACCAAATCACCGGGGCCAAAGCGCCCGCTGACAGTGACCACGCCTGCCGGCAGCAGGCTTTTGCCTTCTTCCATCAAACGAGCTTTGGCGCCATCATTCACGCCAATAGTCCCCTGCGGAGCCAGTCCGTAAGCAATCCATCGCTGACGCGAGCGCAGGGGCGCGGGCGCCGGCATAAACTGTGTGCCGCATTCTCCTGCAAATGCCTCCTGCAGCACATTTGGACGGCGGCCATCTGCGATGACCATGCGCGTGCCGGTGCGCACGCAAATCCGGGCGGCCTGGATTTTGGTGGTCATTCCGCCGGTGCCCACAGCGCTCCGCGTGCCGCCCGCCAGACCCTCGATCAAAGCATCAATGGTATGAACAACAGGAATCAATTGTGCGGTGGCTGATTGGGTCGGATCACTGCTGTACAATCCCGCCACGTCCGACAGGAGAAGAAGAACGTCGGCCTCAGCCAGCGAAGAAACAAGCGCGGCAAGCGTGTCATTGTCGCCGAACTTGATTTCTTCCACGGCCACCGTATCGTTTTCATTGATGATGGGGATGATATGCGCCCGCAGCAAAGCCGCCAGAGTATTGCGAGCATTTAGGTAACGGGAGCGATCCCGCAGATCGTCACGCGTGAGCAGAACTTGCCCGACGGTCAGGCCATAAACGGCAAAGGCATCTGCATAAGACTGCATCAGCAGCCCCTGTCCCACCGCCGCCGCCGCCTGCTTTTGAGGAATGGTGCGCGGACGCCCGGCTAAGCCCAAGCGGGCCATGCCCGCCCGGATTGCGCCGGACGAGACCAAAATCACGGAGTGCCCGGCCTCTCCAAGAGAGGCAATTTGACTAGCAAGATCGAGAATATAGTCTGTGTCCGGCGGCCCGCCCTGCCGATTCAAGGTGCTGGTGCCGACTTTAACCACGATGCGCGCTATAGCATCGCCTCCTGCGCTTCCACAGGCTGAGGGTCTTCGGCGTCCTCATCAAAGAAGTCAAACTCAGTTTTGCCGATCTTTACCGCATCGCCCTGTCCGGCTCCTAAACTACGCAGCTTTGCAATAATGCCTGTTTTCTCCAACGTTTTTTGGAGGCGGGTTACCGCGGCTTCATTGTCCAAATTGGTCATGGAAATCAGCCGCTCAATGCCTTTACCCTCTACAATATAAACGCCTTCGCTGTTGCGCGATGCCAGCCAGCGCCGGTCTTGCCGCCGACGCGTCATGGTATCTACAGTGATGCGCAGGGTCTCTTCGTCTACCACAGGAGCGGGAATAGGAAGTGTGCTGAGGCGCTCGGCCAGCGCAAAAACGAGCGGCTCAAGCCCCTGCCGTGTCGCGGCTGAGACGGTGAACACAGTTCTGCCCTGTGCGGCCAGTTCTTGCGTAACCATCTCCACCAGTTCGGCGTCTGCCACATCAATCTTGTTCAGGACAACGATTTGGGGCAAGTCCGCAAGACGCGCATCGTACTTTTCCAGCTCACGGTTGATGACGGCGTAGTCGTCTAATGGCTCACGACCGGTCATCGGCGACATGTCAACAAGGTGCGCGAGAAGCCGAGTGCGCTCCACGTGGCGCAGGAACTGATGTCCCAAGCCGATGCCATCACTCGCACCCTCAATCAAACCGGGAATGTCGGCGACAACAAACGTGTGTTCATCATCCACCCGCACAACGCCCAAGTTCGGCACCAGCGTTGTGAAGGGATAATCAGCGATCTTAGGCCGGGCCGCCGAGAGAGCAGCGATCAGCGTGCTTTTGCCGACATTGGGGTAACCGATGAGGCCGATGTCCGCCAGAAGCTTCAACTCCAGCATCAGCTTGCGCTCTTCGCCCGGCTCGCCATTCTCGGCATATTTGGGGGCTTGGTGAGTGGATGAGGAGAAATGCGCGTTGCCGCGTCCGCCAACGCCGCCGTGGGCAATTACGGCCCGCTGTGCATGTTCCGTGAGGTCACACACGACCTGCCCGGTCGCGGTGTCTGTGATGGTGGTGCCTAGAGGCACCTTCATCACAATGTCTTCCGCGTTCTTGCCGTGCATGTCGCGGCTTGTTCCCATGCCTCCATCAGGGGCTTCATACAGGCGCTGGTACCGAAAGTCAAGCAGGGTGGAGAGGTTTGAGTCGGCTTCCAGAATAATATCCCCGCCTCGGCCACCATCCCCACCGTTTGGCCCACCAAACGGCACATATTTCTCGCGCCGGAAAGCAACAGCGCCGTTGCCACCGCTGCCGGCTTTTACTTCAATGGTTACTTGGTCAACAAACATAGGAGATTACGCTTTCGGCTCGACCATCTTCACTAAACCAATGCTGCCAAAGAACAGCAAGGTGAGGGGAATAGCCAGCGCCAGCATTGTGCCTGGGTCATTGGAAGGGGCGACAACCATAGCAACAGTAAACAATCCCACCGCGATCTGCCGCCAGTATTGCACCATGAGTGCAGAAGTGAGGATGCCGACCTTACCTAGAAACATCAAGAGCACGGGAAGCTGGAACACCAGCCCGAAGGCCAGCAGCATCTTGACGGCAAAGACAATATAGGTCAGCGGGTTTTGCAGCAAAGAAACCCCAGGGGGAACATAACTCAGAAACCAGCGCACGGCCATAGGCAGCACGAGATAAGCGCAGGATACCCCCAGCAGAAACAGCACGACAGACATAGGGGCGACGAAGTACACGCCCCGCTTTTCTGGGAGCGTCAAAGCCGGGGCAACAAACCCCCATAGCTCCAGGATGATGAATGGAATGGCAAGCACCAAGCCGCCAATCGTCACAATCTGGAGCATCTGGAAGAAGCCGTCCGTGAAGTGGCTGTAGACAAAGCCACTGGCCGGCAGACCTGTCGTGGCTGAAGCATGAGAGCCAAGACGTCTGACGGCGTCATTGATAGGCGCAGCCAATGCAGCGTAAACAGGTTTGTACAGGAAGTACATCACGGCCATGCCGATAATGCAATAGATGCAGGCGCGGATAATTCGAGTTCGCAGTTCAGCTAGGTGCTCGGTCAACTCCGCTGTTTTCTCCTCCCGTTCCACGTCGTCGGTTGTTTTTAGGCGCAGCGCCATGTGCTCTTATCCATCTGCCTTATCTGCCCCTCAGCCTTGAGAAGTAATGTCTGTCACTTTCAAGTTGGTTGTTGTCGTTTGCTGTACCGGCTGGCTCTGAGGAGCTCCCGGCATTGAACCGGGATAACCCATAGGTGGCGAGCCGGGATAAGCGCCAGGCGGTGAGCCAGGATAAGCGCCAGGAGGTAGTGAGCCGGGATATGCCATAGGTGGCGCGCCGGGGTAAGCGCCCGGCACCGGACCTGCTCCTGGCGGCAAGGCGGTATCCACATTATCCGGCCTGGGGTAATTACTGCCTGGCAAACCATAGGAGGGTCCACTGCCGAGAGAAACACCCGCGAAACCCAGGCTGGCTAACTGGGAGTTATCTGCAGTCAACGTGACTGTGGTTTCCATCCTCACCAGCCGCCCGGAATTGTAAGCAAAGTACACAATGCGCTCGTAGTTGACTGTTTGCAGCGTAACCGAGGCATTGCCAGAGCTTGCCGAACCTGATACGATACCCCCCAAGCCGGAATTGGACGCTCCGTTCCTGTTCGTGAGAGCGAATGTCATAGGGCCAGTATAAGTCTCCCTGATTTTTGCGGCAGGGTAGCCACTCTGCCATTCAAAACCTTCTAAACGGCTTTCAGCATTCACCGTGGATGGCTTTGTCGATGCCCAGTCCAGTGACACCTCTACGGGAGCCTGCCATGTATCTCCTACAGAAACACGACGAGCCGAAAGGACAGGAATAGAAAACCCAAAATGGTCACCCAGGCTCAACGGCGCCATGCTGCCCAGAACATCTCCCCGTGTGTTTACGGTGCGATATTTGGACTTGATATTGTAAAGTGCGTCTATAGATTGTGCCTGACCATGATTGATCAGAACACCCCCAGGAAGAACACGGTCACGGATCAGATAGCCGCCGCCTGTCGTATCTTCCACCGTTCGCGTAAAGCGGATAATAGAAGATTGCAGCGCTTGATTTGTTCCCGCTGTGCCATCGGCAACCGTATCGGCTTCTGTGCGCCTCGTGTACCGCTGCTGAAGGTCAGACTGCCAGCGATAGTACAGCTTAATCCCTTGCGTTGGAACACTGATCTTGTTCGCGACTTTGACGGCGATGGATTGTTGGCCTAAGCTCTTGCCGGAAGTGTCGTACAGCTTGACAGTCACTGTGTGCGGGCCATCGCTGACAAACTTTTGTGTATTCGGTTCGTTGGGAGTGACATAAGAGGCTTTGGTATCCCAGTCATAAACAGCATCACGCTTGTTGGCCGGCAGGACGCGCGCTGTCCGAAACTCACCGTCGATAGAAATGCCGACGTACCCTTCGGCAGGAAGGTCGCCGGGAGCAATACGCACCGGCACAGTTTCACGCACAATGGCATTGGTAATGGGACGCAGAACATGCAGTGTCTGCGCCTGCGCCGCAGGCCCGATGACGGCGGTGAGCGTGATCAGACAGCCAATTAATCTGTTTCTCAATGCTGTGACACCCATGTCTTACGCTCCCTCATTCTGCTGCATCGCAGCCTGGATGACTTGCTGTGCTTGCTCTGCGTCGGCGGCGGAAACCAGCAGATCGGCCCAGCGTCCTTCAGACACGCTGAACACCGAACCATAAGCGGGAGTAGCGACTTCCCGAAAAATGACCGCAATGCCCTCCGCTTCCAGCACGCCACGGACAATGTTTGCCTCGGACTCGGTGCGCGCCGACAACACGGACACCAAAGGCACGGTTGCTTCATCGCCCGTCAAAGCAGTTTCCGATATGCCGTCAAAGGGCGTGACAGGAATTTGCCATTCTTCTAGGGCCTGTTCCGCCTGCGGAAGAGAGTCCGGGTTGGTACGGGCGACATAATCGTCCACGTCCGCAACAACTGTGTCCGCTTCTCGTTCAGCCCGTGTATCACTAGTCACTTGTTGTTCTCCGCGCTCCCTATTGTTCGGCATTGTTTCTGCTCCCTCTCAAGAACCATCATTTTGCTGTATTTTGTTCCCTTGAAAAAAGGGTCAGTTTTTATCATCTCGCCCCCAGGCTGCCGCTTGCGCACGCTGATGGTAAAAATCACATTCGGACTGCACAGGGCAAGAAAAGCAGTCGGGACGACGCGAGTGACATTTTCGGCGCCCATGTTCAATCAAATGCACATGGAATGAGTACACTTGCCCAGGCTCTAGAAGACGCGGCAGCAAGTCATGGGCCTGGTCGGGCGTGACTTTGGGGCCGATCAAGCCCAGCCTTTGCGAGACACGATGCACATGGGTGTCCACAGGCAGCACGGCACGCCCTAAATGAAACATCAGCACACACGCCGCAGTTTTCGGGCCGACGCCGGGAAACGAGCGCAAATAGTCGCTGATCTCGCCGTCCGTCCAGGCAGCGAGATGGTCTAAGCTTGTCCGCCCATTTCGCTCGTACACTTCGTGCAGGATATTCTGTATGCGGGGCGCTTTCATGTCCGCCAGCCCGCCCGCCCGGATCGCATCCGCCACGGCTGTCACGGAAGCCTGACGCACCGCTTCCCACCCGTCAGGAAAGGCTTTCTTGAGTGACTGATACGCCCTGCCGGAGTTCAGATCACTGGTGTTTTGCGAAAGAATAGTCGCGACCAAGGCCCCCAAAACGTCTTCAGCGTATTGCTCGCTTTGCCAAACACGCTCCCCGTAAGCCGCTGTCATCAAGGCTTCAATGCGCGTTGCTTTTTGGGATAAACGCGTCTGCAAGGCATCATACACAACCATAATTATATCACATAGAAAAACGGTTGGCAATCCCATGATCCGGCTGTCAGGTACAATCGGACATGACCGACGCAAATCCTGTGTGGAACTTGACCGCAGACCAGTGGCGCCGCCTCGTGGAACGCTGCCGGGCAGCAAACGATGCTTTGGAAGACGGCGCGTACGTCCGCCTCGACACTCTGACCGATGAACTGCACTTCTTCGCCACGCCTTTCAGCAAGCCTGCCGATTGGCAGTACCCCTTCTTGGAACCCATCCCTGAGGCACGCCCAAGCGGCGCATTTGTCGGTCGCGCTTGGCATAACATGGAAACAGGGTTCGTGGAATTTGAAGTACTTCTGTACGCTGCGGCTCAGGCTCTGCGCGCTGATTACGAAAGCGACGTGTCCGACCTGGACTACGTGACTTACGAACAGGCTGTTGAACAAGCCGTGCAGGGCACCAAAGCCGATCTCGCCTGGCTGCAGCAGGAGTTTGGCCGCCTGGTGAACCTCGCTTTGCGGCTTTAATTCGCCGCCATCACCGCCTGTTTTCCAAACACGCGGCGGGCGTTTGCGTAGTTGCGCAAATCATCTTCCAGCGCCGCACGGAACACTTTGCTGCGCCCCAGAGCCTCGGCAATATCCGGTAAAAACCCCGGAGGGTCATAAGCGACTACGACAGTGACAGCGGTCTTTCCATCTACGCACGGGGCGACACAAACCGTCAGCACATACAAAAAACTCGGCCCCAGGCTTTGCCAGCACACGGTCTCGCCTTCACACAGGGTGCGCTGTGCGGCAAACTCCAGGTGACGCCCATCCAGTGCGATCACCAGTCGCGCTAAATCGGCCTCCGATCCGACTGCCGTCCCGCGTAGGTGCGTTAAGAATTGCGGCAGATGGTGGACGTTGCTCCAATCCTCCCACACATCCTTGCAAGGCGCGTCCACGCTGATCTGCGCTTCATGCGTAAACTGCATCGGCATTTCCTTTGCTGCTCAAACTCATTTGTCTCTTTCCACTCATTTTTCTCTTTCCAATGTTGTGCGTCCGTCCAGATAAGGCTGAAGCGCCGCAGGCACCTGCACGGAGCCGTCCTGCCGCTGATAAGCTTCCAGCAGGGTGGCAACGATGCGCGGCAGCGCCAGCCCGCTGCCGTTGAGCAGATGCACAAACTCCGGCTTTGCCCCCGGCTCGCGCCGAAAGCGAATATCCCCCTGACGTGACTGGAACTCCCCGCAATTGGAGCATGACGACACTTCCAGCCAGGCCTCCACACCCGGCGCATAGGTTTCAATGTCGTAGCATTTCGCGGCGGCGAACGAAAGATCGCCCGCTGCCAGCAGCTTGACCCGGTAAGGCAGGCCAAGCGCGTCCAGCACATCGGTCGCGTCCGCCAGCATCAGGTTCAGTTCCGCATCCGACGATTCGGGCAGTGTGTATTTCACCATCTCCACTTTGTCAAATTGATGCACGCGCAGCAGCCCGCGCGTGTCTTTTCCCGCCGCGCCCGCTTCGCGCCGCCAGCACGGCGAGTAGGCGACATACTTCAATGGAAAGTCGCGCCCATCCAGAATCTCGTCTCGGTGAATGTTGACCAGTGCAGGCTCCGCTGTCGGCAGCGCGAACAAGTCAGCTTCGGCATCATGGTACATTTCCGGCGTGAACTTCGCGAGGTGCGCGCTTGCCTTCATGCTTTCGCGTGAAAGAAAGAACGGCGTGGACCACTCCGTGTAGCCATGACGCATCACGTGCAAATCCAGCATCATGCGGATCAGACCACGCTCCAGCGCTGCCCCCAGCCCTTTGTAAAGCACAAAGCCGCTGCCGGACAGCTTTGTGCCGCGGGCGAAGTCAATCAGCCCCAAGTCGGCGGCAATGTCCCAGTGCGGCTTGGGGTCAAACTCAAATGCGGGCGCCTGTCCTTCTGTTCGCACCACAACGTTGTTTTCTTCGCCCCCGGCGGGCGTGTCGGCATGAGGAAGGTTGGGCAGGTAAAACAGAAGGTCGCTGCGCTCGGTTTGTATTTGCCGCTCAGCGTCGTCAAGCCTGCCAATTTGGTCGCCCAAGTCGCGAGCGCCGGCGCGTGCCGCCTCCGCTTCGTCTTTTTTGCCCTGGCGCATCAGCAGGCCGATGTTTTCAGAAGCGCCTTTGCGCTGTGCGCGCAGGGCCTCCACTTCGCCTGTCACAGCCCGCAGCCGCGTATCCACAGCGAGCACGGCATCCACAGCCGCCGGGTCGGTGCCGCGCAGTGCCAGACGCTCCTTGACCCAATCCGGGGTGTCGCGTAATTGTTTGATGTCCAGCATGATGCACTTTCACAATTTCCCTGGTCGCACTTGTCATTTTCTCCGGCAAGGGTGCGCTCATTGTAACCGAAACACGCTTGCCTTGTCAAACGGGTGTGTCCAACTTCGGTCGGTTTGACATTGCCGGTGTGCCGTGAACGGAGGCCATCCCCAAAAGCTTCCAGCGGCGTTGCCAGCGTGTTACAACGGCATTGCGACGACGGAACAAAACCGTCCGTCGTCGCAATGCCGTGGATACGCCTATGGTCAGCCGCAGCAACCAAATTGAGACAGGGAGGCAAGACCGAGCCGAAATGGACGCTCTCTGTCAGACTCGCCCTTGACTTTCCCTCTGAAAACTGTCCATCATAGCGCTATGAAACTGTTCGTCTCTGTTTTTTGTCTGCTGCTGTGCAGCATGGGCTGCCAGGCTTCCCCTCAGACAGTTCGGGATGCACAAAACTATTCCCTGACTCTGGCAGTCCCGCCCCATCGCATTGTTTCCCTCGCTCCCGGCACCACAGAGATGCTGTTTGCATTGGGGCTGGGCAAATCCGTGGTCGGCGATACCACCTACTGCGATTATCCGCCCGCCGCCCGTACACTCCCCAAAATAGGCGATGTCACCGTCAACTACGAGAAAGTCGTCGCGCTGCGCCCCGACCTGATTGTTGCTTCCGATGCCAATACCACAGCCGCTGCCCGCCTGCGCCAACTGCATCTGCCCGTCTTTGCCATTGTGCCCGTTTCCTACAGGACGGTCGAGCAAAGCCTGCGCAGCCTGGGACAGCTCACGGGCACAATGCCCCGCGCCAAAGTCGTTGTGGCCCAAATGGAAGCCGCGCGCCTGTTCGCCGCTCACGCTGCCCTGCGCGACCGGCGTCGCCCCCTCGTGCTGCCCCTTGTCGGGGTTTCTCCTCTTTATGTGGCCGGACAGGGAACTTTCATCAACGATTTGGTTGCTGATGCGGGCGGACAAAGCACTGTCGCCGCTGTTTCCGGCTACGCGCCCTACAGCAAAGAAACAGCGCTGGTTCACCCGCCGGATTTCATTCTTGCCGACAGGGTATCGCAGGCCGTGCTGCTGGCTGACCCTGTTTTGAGCCACCTGCCTGCTGTTCGTGCTCATCGCTTTATCTCCATTGACCCAAACATCCTGAACCGCCCCGGCCCACGCCTTGCCGATGCTCTGCGTCAGCTTGTCCGTGCGCTGCATCCGGGAACACTGTGAAGCGCACCCTTTTTTGTCTCATCGTCCTTCTGGCTGTTCTCCTCGCCTCCATCACTGCGGCGGCGGCACTGGGTGATGGGCATTTGAGCCTCGCGCGGACGCTTCATGCCCTCCAGGCAGGGGCGAGCAGCGCGTCACTTGACGCTGTGATCGTTTGGCAGGTCCGCCTGCCCCGTATTCTGCTGGCGGCATTGGTGGGAGCTTCACTAGCGGCGTCGGGGACGGCGTTTCAATCCCTGCTGCGCAACGACTTGGCTGACCCGTTCCTGGTGGGAGTCTCTGCGGGCGCGTCGGTCGGGGCGGAAGCCGTTCTGCTGCGCCATCAGGAAACGGCGATGCAGGGCTTTGCCGTGCCTCTGACGGCGTTTGCTGCGGCGGCGGCGGCCATGACCCTGGTGTATGCCATCGCACGGCGTGGGGGGCGCATTCTGGTCACCAGCCTGCTGCTCGGCGGCGTTGTCGTGAGTGCGTTCCTGGGGAGCGTCTCTGTGCTGCTGCTGACTTTGGCCCACCCCAATGACTTGCAGCAAATCCAGTATCGGATGAATGGGTCACTGGCGGATGCCACATTCGGACAATGCTTGATTACGCTGGCCTTTTTCATCCTCGGCTTCGCTTTGCTGTGGTGGCAAGGCCGCGCCATGAACTTGTACGCACTCGGTGAAGAAGCGGCGCAGCAACTGGGCTTGGCCCCCGAACGCTTCAAGACTTTGCTGATATTGACCGGCTCATTGCTGGCCGCCGTGACTGTTGCGTTCGCCGGCATTATCGGGTTTGTCGGGCTGATGGTGCCGCACATCGCGCGCCGCTTAAGTGGAACGCCCGACCACCGCCGTGTTCTGCCCCTTGCGGCATTGGCCGGGGCTGTTTTGATGGTATGGGCCGATACTGCCGCCCGCACCGCCTTGCCCGATGGCCGGGAACTCCCCGTCGGCCTCGTGACGGCGTTTCTCGGCGCCCCGTTCTTTTTGTCTCTGCTGCGGCGTCACACCCAGCACAGTGCATAGCTCGCACTACCGACCGTGGGACAGCGCGGCAAGCCCTGCCATTCCCACTCCATAAACCAGCAGCACCGCCAGTGAGTCTAGGCCCATGCGCGCGATTTGACGCTTCGGCCTGAAGATCAAGCCGTAGATATAAATCGCCGTCAGCAGCACGCCCAGCCCAGTCAGATACAGATCGCTTTTCTGCGCCTGCGGCAGGACAGCCTGTCCTCCTACCAGATCGGCCATGAGAAACAAAACCGGCAGGAACGCATTGCCGCCGAAGATGTCGCTGAACGCAAGCTGGTAATTGCCGGCCTTGACGGACGCCAGCCCGGTAGACAGCTCCGGCAGCGAAGTGGCCGCCGCCAGAACAGTCGCGCCAAACAAAACGCCTGTCATGTGAATGTGTCCGGCAATCTGCTCCCCCGTCTGCTCCAACACCATGCCCGCCGCCAGAGTGGCAAGGGCCGCCACGGTAAAAACAGCCAGCGCAGCGCCCGTGCTCTGCTTGGAGTTCGGCTTTTGCGGCGGCGCGTCTGCATCCGGGCCTGTCTTCTGGTTGTCGGGAGCCTGCCCCTGCTCGTGCCACGGCAGCCCTTGACGCGCCTTGTTGAGCAGGCCCAAGCCCGCCACCCAGATGATGGTGATGGCAATGCTCGCCGGGGTCATGCGCGCGAAATACACTGTTGCCGGAAGCTGGCTCCCCATGACCACCACCACCAAAACGGCCCCGACCAGCACGCCTTCCAGCACCAATTCCAGCGACGCCGCCCGGTAAGTCAGCGCATCCTCTTTGCCTAGCCCCCAAATGTCCAGCAGCACCAGCACGACCGTCTGCACCGCAATGCCGCCCAAGATGTTGCCGATGGCAATGCCCAGCGCATGATGGCGCGCGGCATTGAACGTAATCGCGATCTCCGGCAGGTTGGTGGTAATCGCCAGCAGGATCAGGCCGCCTAAGGCTTGCCCCAGGTGAAAGCGGTCATCCAGAATGTCGGTTGTTTGGGACAGGCGAATGCCCGCAAACCAAACCACGCCGGCGGCGACGGCAAACACGCCTATCAGCGCGGCTAATCCGAGATGAGAAAACATAAACGCTCTTTTATTTTCATGGGCCGAAAGACAGCAACAGCCCTGCGGATACGCCGCAGGACTGTTGTAAGGTTACTTTCTTTCGGATTAGGCGCTGGTCGTGTCGCCCATCGTAGCGTTTTGCGCCTCCGTGGTTTTACCTTTGTCCGCCATGCTGCCCTCACGGAACAGGTAGGTGGAAGACGTCGGGTCCAGCGAGCCGGCGGGCGCTTCAGCGACCATCTTGGCGAAATGATCCAGGTCTTCCTGAAGGCGGTTCTCAAAATGCTTGCCCGCGCCCAGCGACTCGCCGATCTGGCCCAGCACCCCGGCGGGCGGCGTGTACTGAATTGTCGTAGACACTTTGGTCTCATTTGGGCCGAGCGACTCAAACAGCACATGGCCTGAGTTCTCAATGCCGTCGATAGAGCGCCAGCCGATCCGGTGGTCTTCAACCCAGCCTTCGTTGACAGCATCCCAGGCATGGTCACCGACAACATTGGCGACCCAGTGGCTGGTTTGGCTGTCTTTGTAAGTCACTTCTTTGATATACGACATAAACTTCGGAAAGTCGTTGAAGTGTGTGAAAAGCGCATACACCTGCTTTGCGGGTGCTTTGACGGTTGTTGAAGCGGTATGCTCTGCCATTGGTTTCTTCTCTTCCTAGACAACAAGCGCACTGGACAGGGCTGTGCGCCTGCTTTGGTGTTCTTTGTTTACCCGGTTCTCTGGAAAGTTATGCCTGCATGTTCCGGCCTAATTTCTCTTCTTCGTTTATGATTGCTCGCCGCTTGCGTCGGCGGGCTTTCCTGTCAGCGAATTGGGCGCATCCAGGTTGGCCCCATCATCCACGCCCACGCCCAGGCGGTCCACCATTTCCCCGCCGAGCCAGCCGGTGAGAAATGCCAGTCCCCCACCCGCCAGCGACAATCCGCGCGCCGCGACGGTGGGGGCGCTTTCGTCGGGCCGACGCAGCAGGCCGCTGACGGCAAACAAGCCCAGCACGACCACATTGCCGACGCCGTGCAGCAGGCCGATACGCTTCGCCCGCGTTTTGTGCGGGATAAACGCCCAGTCCCACCAGCCAAACGGTGCAGCCACCGCCCCGCCAACCAGCCCCGCCACCAGCATCCAAAACGAGGCTTGAGCAAACTGAGGCTTGTGGGTTGCGCTCCAAACGCCGTCAAAGACGACTGATGTTGAAAGCAGCCCTAGAGGAAACACAATCAAGATCGTGTGCGCCGGGTGCCCGAATATCTTGCTTTTACTTTCCATATTTATTTATTTCAATCCTCACCGGCCCCCGTAAGCCGGTGCAGCGGTCGGTTTCACCTTCGGGATGCTGTGCCGGATGCCGAGCCACATCGCGGCTGAACAGCGGCATTCATGTGAAGTCTGTCCAGACACCGGTCATTTCATGACCGCGTCTTTTTTGGCCGTGCCCTTCTTCAGCTCAGCGGGCTTGTGGGCGGCTTCTTTGCCGCTTTTGTCCGACTTCACCAGGTATTCGGGCTTTTCTTTTGACGCGGACACTTTGTGTCCTTTGATCTGCGTGTCACTCGTCAGCTTTTTCTCGACCGTGCCTTTGGTCTCGCCCTGCGGCGTGTTCCAGGAAACATGGTCGCCTTTTTTCAATGCGTCCGGCATGGCGTGCGCTCTTTTTCTATGGCTCAGCAAGCAGAATAAGCCAGGCAAACAAAAAGGAGGGCCAATCGCCTGGCCCTCACTGCGGAAAAGTTACATGCCCTTCATGTGCATGTTCATCTTCATGTTTTTATGCGCGGACGGGTCGGCCTCAAGGTTCGCCGCGACATTGTGGATCATAATGGTGTGATCCTGGATCGTCGGCAGATACTTGGTCGCGAACCCACGGATCGGCGACTCCTGCCCCTTCTCAATTTCCGTCTTGAACAAGGCCACTGTTGCGTCGTGGTCTTTGACCTGTCCGCTCATGTACGCCTTGTCAAACGCCGCCCCGTGCAGGCGGGACAGCTTCGCGTACGCCGCCATGTGCATGGGGTCCGTGTGGCTTGGGGCCATCACATGGATTTTCATTGTCGTCTGCTTCAGGTCGGCGTTGGCGACGCCATGCTCTTTGATCATGCGGCGGGCCACCATCAGCACGTTTTTGTTGGACGAGTGCGACAGCGCCAGTCTGCTGGTCATCACTTCTGCGATTCCGCCCTGTGCCGCTTTGACCACAAACATCTTGTCGGTCGCCGTCATCAAATTGCCGGTGGCCCGCGCAGGCACGACTGCCGTCAGCAATGCCGCCCCGGTCATGCCCAGCAGAACGGCTGTTGTCGCCAGCATGCTGCCCTGTACTTTGTTCATTCTCTGTTCTCGTTTCTACTGTTCCCGCCCTGCCCGGAAGCACAACGCCCCCACAGGCGGGTTTTGGTGTTTCTTTTCCCGATCCCGTCCACTTCTAAACCGGCCCGGCATTGGGCCTGGCTCTTCTTTGCGCTTTTGCCGCCGAGGGTTGACAGCCTACCCGAACGGGTATACCGGGTCAGCATGCCGCAGGGCAGTACGCTTCCTCGCCTTGCCCTCATTTCTGAAAAGGAGACTTTTGTATGACACCCTCTCTCAAACAAGCCGCCTGGACGCGCATTGTTGCGCTCGGCCTTGTGTTCCTCTTTATGATGCCGCTCATCGCCGGCTGCGGCAGCAAAGGCGATCAAACCGCGTCCGCGCCTGCCGACACCACAGTTCCCGCTCCCGGCGCGGGCAGCGCAACCCCTCCTCCTATGACAGCCACGCCCGCCGCAAGGCCCGGCATGTCCAACACCAAAAAAGCCGTCATTGTTCTGGCGGGCGCCGCCCTGCTGTACTATCTCTACAAAAAGCATCAAGCCCAGCAGCAGGCCGCCGGCAGCGCAGGCGCGAGCGGCAGCCCGCGATTGTACCGCTCCAGCAACGGCGGCATTTATTACCGCGATGCCCAGCACCGCGCCGTCTGGGTGACCGCCCCCGCCCAGCAGATGCAGGTGCCCGCCTCCGAAGTGCAGCAGTACGCCCCCGACTACAGCCAGTACCAGGGGCAGCCCGCTCCCGCCGCCCCCGCCGGCTACCGCACCCAATCATTCAGCCAGCTTGACCCCAGCCTTGCCAATGGCGGCACCCCCCCCGGCCCCCAGCAGTAATCGCCAACCAACTTGGCAGTCATCGCATTAACACAAAAGCGCCGCCATAAAC